>JAEEGL013765344.1_pt1 | contig 133649 bp, 205 predicted proteins | sample 9134231 | NCBI WGS metagenome assembly JAEEGL01 (sample SAMN16246548, study PRJNA631951) | gut metagenome | biome: gut microbiome; feature: rumen; material: fiber-attached | host: Bos | place: Iran: Karaj | collected 2018-10 | reverse complement strand
GGGTGGAAAAGGTTATCCAAAAGGTCGTATTGTTGAATTATTTTCGGAACCGAGCTGCGGTAAGACCACAATTTGTTTACATGCTGTTGCTGAAGTTCAAAAGACTGGTGGTAAAGCAGCATACTTCGATTTGGAAAATGCTTTGGACTTAGAATATGCGGCTAAATTAGGTGTAAAAGTTGATGAATTGATTTTCTCACAACCAGACTCAGGCGAACAAGCATTGGAAATGGCAAATATTTTGATGAAGAATAATGCTGTTGATATTGTTGTGTTTGACTCTGTTGCTGCTATGATTCCACGTGCTGAATTGGAAGGCAATATTGGTGATAACTTCATTGGTACTACCGCTAGATTATTGTCACAAGGATTGAAGAAAATTGCACAGTCCGCAGCTAGAGCAAATTGCTTGGTTATGTTTGTGAATCAGACTCGTAATAAAATCGGCGTTATGTACGGATCACCATTAACTACATCAGGCGGAGAAGCTTTGAAATTCTACGCAACACAAAGACTTCACATTACACGTACAACCAAACCATTAGAAGAAAAAGGTGAGGCTGTTGGTAATGAAACAAAAGTCAAAGTTGTAAAGAATAAAGTTGCACCTCCATTCCGTATTGCTGAGTTTGTGATTGAATACAACAAAGGTATCTCAATTGAATCAGAAGTATTTAAGCTTGGTGTGAAACTGAACATAATTGAAAAAGCGGGAAGTTTCTACTCATATGACCCAGGTTCTTCTGAATTAGTAAGATGCCAAGGTGAGGCTAAATTCAAACAATATTTACAAGAACACCCAGACATCAAAGAACAACTGATTGCTAAGATCAAAGAATCAATAGCAAGTGGTGGTGCAGAAGATATTGTTGAAGCCGAAGATACTGGAGTGGAAGAATAAAATGCTGAAACGGACACCTTTGAGACCTAAAAAGAATTATACTTTGAAACGTACTCCCCTAAAAGCAAAGAGTACTGGTCTCAAAAGGACTCCAATAAAAAAGCAGAATGATAAATACAAAGAAGAATGGGAAGAAGCTCGTAAAAAGAGATTAGAAACGGATGGTGGTAAATGTGTTGTATGTAAAAAGAAAGCAACAGAAGTCCACCACATCCATTTGAGAAGTAAACGCCCAGATCTTCGTTTAAACCAAAACAACTTACGATCATTATGTAAGAAGCATCATTTTCACATGGGTAACGAAAGATATGAACAACAATGTGAATTATTGGCGAGAGTAGAAGGTATAACGGTAGAAGAACTATTAGAAAAAGCACAACAACCTGAAGAGGACCAACAATGACATTAAGAATCGTACCAAATCCAGATCCAGAATTTTTGAAAGAGATAACACAACGGGTAATTGATAATGATGGATATTGCCCTTGCTTATTATATAAGAATGATGACACCAAATGCATGTGTAAAGATTTTAGAGAACAAACAACTCCTGGATTCTGCCATTGTAAAAGATTTATGAAAGTAGAAACTGAAGAAAAGAAAGGGGAATAATATGGAACCACAAGCATTGACATTTGATAAAGTTCAAGCATTCAACGATATTGCTATCAGAAAACAACTTCAATATATGTTTGTGGATGAAGATATTGACGCCTTTATTCAATTCCTTCGTAAAATAAAAGACTTCGGAAAACAAACCGCAGATAAACGCCATATGATTTTGGTTGATTTGGCTTTCTTCAAATCACAAATACAGAAGTTTGAAGCACAGGTTAGATCCGCAAAAGAAAAAGCAAGATTGCAACAAACACAAGAAGCCATCAAAAAAGCAAAAAGTGTTGGTGTAAAAGTTACCGAAAACACTATTACTGAATTCATGGAACAAAACACCAATTACGAAAACCTTGAAGAATTGCATTCATTGGCACAAAGTTGGAAAGATTATATGTCAGATTTGTATTTTATGTGTCAACAGACGAACAAAATTATCGACAATTTTAATTAATCTTCATCTCATTGAAATATTAAACTTGAGTATTATATTAAACGCATTACAATACACTTGACTCAAACAAAGGAGATAGATATGAGTAATTCCCAAATTGACGGTGCACAATTGTTATCTTACATTGAACGTGTAGAAAAACTGAACGAAGATGCTGCTAACATTGCTGCCGACATCAAAGAAGTAATGAACGAAGCAAAATCTTCAGGCTACGATCCAAAGATGATCAAACAAATGATCAAACTTCGTAAAATGGATAATGATGAATTAGATGAAAATGATGAACTTGTAAAACTTTATAGAAAAGCAATTGGATTATAAAGGAACAGTTTATGCGTGCATTACCAATAAAAGGTTTTGAAGGATATTACATTACAGATAATGGTGATGTATATTCTAGACGTATTTTGAAGTTTGTAAATGTTAATGGTAGAATAAAAAAATTATCATTACATAAATCAAACAGGGGATATATGCTATGTGGCTTAGGAATTGGAAATAAACGTTACCAAAAAAATGTCCATAGGTTAGTTGCGGAAGCATTTATTCCAAATCCAGAAAACAAAAAAGAAGTTAATCACAAAAATGGTGACAAAACAGATAATCGAGTTGAAAATCTAGAATGGTCATCTAGAAGTGAAAATATGAAACATTCTTTTACTGAATTAGGGCGAACAATGCCATGGAAAGGTAAAACCGGAAAACTAGACAAAAAGTCAAAACCTGTACTTCAATTGAAAAATAACATTGTTATTGCAAGATTTGAAGGTACATCTGATGCACACAGAAAAACAAACATATCACAAGGAAATATCGCAGCATGTTGTCGTGGAGAAAGAAAAATGGCAGGCGGATTTTCTTGGAAATATGAATAAAAACAAGTTTGAAAGAAAGGAAAGGATCATGTCAGTAGTATTTATGAAGCAAGAAGATTATCAATCCCCAGTTGACCAAATCTTTGAAGTTGGCATCGTAAATGCTACTGGCTTTTCCATTGTTGAAAGCTATTTTTTCCGTGATTATATTGGTAAAGAAATTGATGGGCCTGACGGGAAGCGATACAAGGTTCATTCTATCATGCGAGATGTAATGACCGAAAAATATTATGCAATATGCCAAGAAATGATTCAGCAGGGGGACTTAAATGGCGAACACTAAAACAGTTTCAGATAAGCACCCAGTAAGACTATCTGATACTTCTTATTTCACGCAACAATTTATTCCACTGGACACTATTTTTTATCATCCAACAATAAATGGCGTTGAAGAAGTTTGTTATCGGCAATTTCTAAGAACAGATCAACCACCGATGACTGAATTGTATTTTTCAAAAGCAAAAGCAGAAATAAAAGCAGAAAAAATAAAAAACAACGAATTGGAAAGTGACTCAGATGATGAATAACACAACCCTTATAGTAGATGCATCCCACTTGATATACAGAAACTTATCTACAGCAGGTAAAGACTTGTATACAAAAAGCAATCTGCCAGTAAAGGGTGTATATGGTGTTTTGTCATCAATAAATAAGATTTTAGAAGAAAGGCCAATGATCAATAAAATATACATGGCCTTTGATGGATTCTCCAAATATCGTAATGAATTATATCCAGAATACAAAGCTAACCGTGAACACAATCCAGAAGACAAACGGTATCAAGATTATATTACTCCAGATGATCATGGTTGGTCTAGAAAAGATACTATCAAATGGACTGTAAATAAACTCAAAGAAATCGCACCTAAATTTTGTATGCATGTTGTTTATAATGAAGATGCAGAAGGTGACGATATGGGTTATCAGTTGGCAAAACAATTATATGGACAGTCTGATATTGTTTTTATGACTGACGATAAGGATTGGCTACAACTCATTAACCTTTTTCCTGAATCGACAGTTTATCGTGCTGTGGCGGAAGAAATCATTACAGCTAAAAACTTTGAAGCCACACAAAATATTCCTGCTAATTGGTTTATATTCCAAAAGATAATGCTTGGTGATAAATCTGACAATATTTCATCCGTTATTCCTGGTTGTGGCGAAAAAGCTATTGGATTATTAGTTAGTGAAGCCATCAAAAACAACATCAACCCTGAATCAGAAACATTATTGGAAGAATTAGGTATGATGGTTGAAAAAATGGAATTGGGCCGTCATAAAAATCTTATAAATATCAAAAACCTAGAAAACAAATTAATCTACGAAAGAAATAAAAAACTCATAGACTTTCGCATGGCCCAGATTCCTACGATATTAAACGAAAGCTTAAACGAAATTCTCAACTTGGATTTTGATGAGGCTGCGTCTATAATAAAGGAACTAGAATTTAGAACCCTATCCAAAATTATCGCACCCGGTAGTCCTTGGTATAGATTGAAGTAACATATAATTGCAGGAGGTACAAATGAATGATGACGAAACTAAGTTTGATTTCGATGAAGATTTGCAATTCAAAATACTTCAAATCTGCGTTCAAGACTATCAATGGGCGACTTCTGTAGGACTTGAAATTATTGAATCCAAGTTTTTTGACAATGAGATGTACGGTAAGATATTTGATTGGGTAAAATATCTTATGCAAAAGTACAATACCGAAATCAAAATGCCTGTGTTGAAAGACTGTGCAACTCAAGTTTATAACAGTCAAAAAATCACACTAGAACAAAAAATCCTATACGACAAAGTTATTGAAAGATTATATGACTCTCTGGATGATTTTTCTAATGGTATGGAATATCTGAAAGAAAGAGCACTTGAATTTGCTAAAAAAGAAAAATTCCGTCAAGGCCTTCAACAAGCCGTAAACCTATTGAAGTTAGATCCAAACGCATATGAACAAGCAATACCTATTATGGAAAAGTCTTTATCGGTTGGTGCAGGATTGGATCTTGGTATGGACTTGAAACGTGATATTCTAATGCTTCCACAGATCTTAGGTAAAAAGTATGACCGAGTAAACATGATTTCTACTGGTCTAAAAGGTCTTGATGAAGCAATCGGTGGCGGATGGATCAATGGGACGCTTAGTCTTATCGCTGCAGCCTCTGGTGGTGGTAAATCTCGTGCTATGGCATATTTCGCAGCTCAAGCATTATTACAAGGCAAGAAAGTAATCTATGTAACACTTGAATTGGATGAAGATGAAACTCTGGCCAATGTTGTATCCTCACTGACAGATAAAACTTGGTGGGATATGATGAATCCAGACCCTAATGCCAGACTTGAATACCAAAGTGCGGCTGAAGAAGTAAAAGAAAAACTGAACGCTAACTTAAAAGTGAAATTCTACATCAATAAGACAATATCATCTCAAGTTATAATGGCGTACATAATGAGACTGAAAAATTCTGAAGGGTTTACGCCAGATTTGATAATTATTGACTATATGGATTTATTATTGCCGATTGAAAAACCAAAAGGCAGAAACGAAGAAAGCGATTATAGTGCACTTGGCATTGTCTGCTTCGACTTGATCAAATTAGGTAAGATGTTCAACATTCCAGTTATATCAGGATCCCAGTTGAACCGTTCAGCATTTGATATTACAGGAAATCAGGTTGTATCTATGGCTAGCTTGAGTGATTCTGCTCGTAAGGTCTTCAACTGCCACAACCTTATAACAATCAATCGTAACCCTACAGAAAAAGATTTAGGCAAGGCTCGTTTATATCTTGCTAAAGCTCGTACTGGACATCAAAATGAGATTGTTTATACGAATTACGATCTTGGGAAGTGTAAGATTGAAGAAGTTGCACCATATGATCCAACTGAAGAATCCGCAACAGCTGTAAACATCAAACAAGTAGGTGGCAAGTGATGAGTGGAGTTTATTTTGCCGAATTAGCTAAAAATAGAACAGCAGAAACACCTGTGACGGTTAATTATGGTGCAAAATATCCAGTAGAAACTCCAATAATATACAATAAAGATATTCACGGTGATCTAAAACGCATTGTTGCCATGAAAGATATACAACTTAGATATGGCAAAAGATGGGGTTTATGGGGAGAAGATGATAAAAATGGTGAATTCAATGTGCTAAATAACTTGCTCTCTGACACTCCACCAGAAGGATATAAAGTTGCTCGTGTTATGGCAAACACTAAAAAAACAAGATTCTTATATGAATGGGATAATATACCTTTAGAACAACAAATAATATATACAAACCAACTTATCAAAAAAGGCGTATTACAAAGAGCTGTGTTTTCTGGTTCTAAGTCAATTCATCATATTATTGAACTTTGGTCAGTAAGAGAACCACAAAATAAAGAAGAATATAAGTTTTTACATCAATTTATTGCAAAATCATTAGGACTAACTGGATACGATACTCAATGCACAGATTCTAGTAGATTGACCCGTTGCCCTGGTGTTTATAGAAAAGATAAAGGTAGATGGCAAGAACTAATATATTACAACAACGAAGACAGATTCAAATGCGACAATTGGTATGATTACTTTTTAGCTGAAAAAAAGAATCATGCAACAGACGCATCTACTCAACTTTTACGCATTATAGATTCCATCAAAGATTTGAATAAAAAAGCAGATCACAGATTTGTTGCTAATTATATTAGATCTGAAGAAAAGAAAGGCAGTTTCAATGATGGCAATAGACATGCAAATGTACCTAGAATTGTGGCTGCTTTGAAACTAAAAGGCCATTTGACACTGGAAGAAGTTCAAACTGTTTTAGAACCATATTTGGAAAGTCTAGATAACCAAGATTTATGGAATAGTATTGAAAAGCTATATGACGGGGCAGAACAATGATAGAAACAGGCTTACACTGGGGAAATACTTTTGATCTGATTAAGCAAGTTGATGATGAATCCATTGACCTTATTGTTTGCGATGGCCCATACGGTATTACAGAAAATGATTGGGATAAAATAAAGTCAATACAAGAATATAATTTGAATTTATTAAGGCTTTTTGAAAGAGTTTTGAAACCGGGCGGATCTTTATACCTGTTTGGAAAAGATAATTGCTTAGATTTTATCGATTATTCTCAATATCTTACACTAAACAGAAGAATAATATGGTATCAACCAAGTAGGCTCGCTCAGGGCAGAAAAAACTATACAAACAACTATGATATAATCGCTTATTTTAGCAAAGGGAAAGCAAAAACATTCAATTTAGACAGTATTCGTGTTCCGCAATTGGTAGAATTAGAACACAGAAAAAGATGTGAAAACGTCCCATCTGTCAAGAAAGGCCCTTTTTCTAAAACAAAATTCAATGAAGCAGGTAAAAATCCAGGAGATGTATGGGGCGACATAAAACAACTAACATACAAATCCAAAGAACTAATAAGCCGTGAATTACTAAATACTATTCAAAAACCCGAAAGACTAATTGAAAGGTTGGTTTTAGCAAGTTCCAATGAAAATGATATTGTTCTTGATCCATTTTCTGGGGTTGGTACGACATTCGCTGTTTGTAAGAAAAATAATAGGAAATTTATTGGATTTGAGATAAATAAAGAATATGTTGCATTATCAGAAAAAAGAATAGAAAAAATCGACATTAAACTTGAACAAAGTAATTAAATTTGGTAAAATAACAATAATAAGAAAAATAGGGTAAAAATATGTCTGAATTGCCTGTTTTATATCCTTGCCATCTTCACTCTTGGTTTTCTTTGGGTGACTCTGTTATATCTCCAAAAAACCTCACAAAAAGAATGAAGGAATTAGGCCTAAACAAAACCGCTGTCACTGACCACGGTAATGTTTTGCATGTAATTCGTTTCAATTCAGCATTACAAAAAGAAGAGATGACCCTGTATCCGGGTGAAGAGTTTTATTACATAGAAGATGCCTCACAAAAAGATGCAGACCACAGAGCCTCGTACCACTTGACAATCGTAGCCTATAACCAAGAAGGTTTGAGCACATTGTACAAGCTTTCTTCTTTATCCTACATTGACGGTTTCTACTTTAAGCCTAAAATCGACTTACAGATGCTAAAAGAAAACAATAAAGGTATTCGTGTTTCTTCTGCCTGTATAAAAGGTTTGATTGCTAGCGAGATCATTAACGATAATTATGAAAACGCCAAAAAAGTAGCTCAACAATTCAAAGAGATATTTGGAGAAAACTTTTATCTTGAAATCATGCCTCACAACTTAGAGGAGCAAAAAAAAGCTAATTTGGGTATATTGAAACTTTCTCAAGAATTAGATATTCCATTGTTAGCCACCTATGACGCTCACATGTGTTGGCAATCAGAAACCAAATATCGTAGATTCCTTATTCAGATGACAAAAGCGGGCTGGGCAGATGACGACCCAGAGCTTGGTATGACTGACACTATTTACATGATGTCAGCTGAAGAATATTTAGGCTATTTTGCAAAGTACCATCCAGATTTCCCTCAAGATAAAGTTATTGAGGCTATTGCTAATACAGAAAAATATCTTGGTAGTGAAAAGATTGAGATGGAAACAGAAAACTGCATATTCCCTAAAATTGAAATTCCTTCTCAATATAAAGACGATTTAGATTACATCAAACATTTGCTTTGGAACTCAATGAAAGCAAAAGGCTTAGATAAAAAACCAGAATATATTGAAAGAGTAAAAGAAGAACTTGAGATCATGAATAATGACGGGTTCGTTCCATACTTCTTAGTGCTTTATGATGTATTCAACTGGTGCAGAGAACATAATGTTATGACTGGGCCTGGGCGTGGTTCTGGTGCAGGTTCTTTGATGAATTATTTGTTAGGCATTACACGTATTGATCCTTTGAAGTTTGAATTGCGCTTTGATCGATTCTATAACGCAGGTCGTAAAGGCCCAGACGGATGCCCTGATGTGGACTCTGACTTTGCTGACGCTAGACGAGAAGAAGTCATCAAATATACAGAACAGAAATATGGTTCAGATAAGATTTCACAGATTTGTAATATTTCTACAATGAAAATGAAATCATGCATTAAGGATTGTGCACGTGTATTGAAAATTCCTTTTGCTGAGGCTAACGCTTTGACTAATAAAATAGATTGGGAATCCTTTGAATCATTAGATGAAGCAAAAGCAGATCCTACAGCAGGTAAATATATCAGAAAATATAGTGAAGTTTTTGAATATGTAGAATACTTCTTAGACTTTCCTAGACAGACAGGTAAACATGCCGCAGGTATTATTATTTCCAACAGACCAATTGGAGATGTTTGCCCAATGATGATGTCTGAAGTGGAAGGCAAAAAGTTCCTGATCTCACAATTCGACAAGGATGATGTGCACAAGACTGGTTTGATCAAGTTTGACTATTTAGGATTATCAACACTTACCTTCTTGACTCACATATTAGAAGACATCAAGAAGACGACAGGTAAAGTAATCGACTTAGATTCTATTGATATTACAGATAAAGAAGTCTATAAACACATTTTGGCTACTGCAGATACAGATAATGTTTTTCAAATGGAATCTGGAGGTATGAAGAACTATTTGAAGAGACTACAACCAGACCGCTTTGGAGACTTGAGTGCTTTGAATTCATTATATCGTCCTGCGGGTATCAAATCTGGTGCTATTGATAGATATATTGAAAACAAGACTCAGCAACCAGAAAAGTATGGCGTAAAAGAATTGGATGATCTGTTGGCAAAGACTAACTATGTTGTTTGCTATGACGAGATCAAAATGGATATTGTAGGTAAGTTTGGCGAATTTAGTCCAAAAGACATTAACAAATTCAGAAAGTCATCAGGTAAGAAAGATGATAAGTCTATGCAGTATTGTAAAGACATGAAACCTACTTTTGTTGAAAACGCACAGAAACATGGATTGACAGAAAAGCAAGCAGATACCTTATATGACTCTTTGATTGGTTATGCTTTCTGTAAGGCTCATGCTGACTGCTATTCTATTCTTACATATTGGACAGCTTGGTTGAAGTATTATTATCCAGTAAACTTCTTACATGCTTCGTTCACATTTAGCACTATGGATGCTGAAAAGGATAAATACTCCATCAAAACAGCTATCAAAATGGCAAAACGTATGGGATATATCTTTGCGGGTGTAGATATCAATAAGAGTGGTTGGAACTTCAAATTTGATGATGAAAAGAAGATTGTTTACTGGTCTATGAGAAACATCAAACAGGTCAGTGAAGATATTTCTAAGAAGATTGAAGAAAACCAACCGTATGCGGATTTCAATGACTTTGTAACACGTGGTAAAGAATTTGGTGTTTCTAAGCGTGTTCTTGATCCATTGGTTACATTGGGTGCTTTTGATGGTTTGAATTGCGAAGACCAAATCAAAGAATGGTACATAAAAAACAACAAACTGAAAAAAGCTGATCGTGAAGCTCTTGGTATTGAAACTAAAGAACAAGAACTTGAATACATTACACATCAGTATGAAGCACTAATCAACAGACCAAGACAAGACAAAGAAAACGAATATCTCGGCGTGGTTGTTACTATTGACACAAGCAAATTTGTCGTAAATAAAAAGTGCATAACATTTAGTCAATTTAGAAAGCTTCAAAATCGTGAAAACGCAGTTATTTGTGGAATACTTACCAAACGTGAACTGAAGAAAGGTAAATCTGGAAACAATTACGGTATGTACACAGTTATGGATAGCGAATACAACTTTTATAACATTCAGCTGTCTGGTGATACATATGCCAAATTCGAAAACGAAAATATTGACAGCGAATATAAGTTCAAAGAAGGACAATGGGTCATGCTTTATGGTAGTAAGTGTGATGAGTCCCGTCTATTTTTATCTAATGAGTTGATCGTTAATTTGGAAGAATATCAAAGAAAAGTTTTGAATCACGAAATCAAAGAAAAAATGATATTTCAATAAAATTAATAGAAATATTAAACTTGAATAATATATTAAATGTATTACAATTTAACAAGATCAAAGGAGAAATCTTGGCAGGTAATACTGGTAGACTTTTCAAAAATCCCGAATATCATGAAGGCTCGAACCGCCCAAGATACAAAGGCCAATGTGAAATCGATGGTGTTATGAAGGCTATGTCTGCTTGGGTAAAAACTTCTAAAAACGGGACACCTTATTTTTATATTACATTTGAAAAATTATCTGCACAACCAAAACAAAAAATAATTCCAACAAAATCTAAAAACACAGACGGCATAAGAAAAGTAGAAAAGATAGCTGCTGGCAAAAAAGAAGAAAAAGTCAAAACAGCAGATATAGATGTTTCTGGTATTCCATTTTAGGAGGCAACATGATAGAATTAATCTTAGTATTTGCGATTGCCAGCTTTACGCATTATTTTGGCATATTTACTTTTCATGCTATTCACTACATAACTTTATGGTTTTTATTCTTTTCAATAGGATTTTATGTGTCTTATTGGATTGGCAAAATAAACGGTAACACAAAGAAAGAAAAAGGAGAAAACAAATGATCATTGGACTCTCAGGATTAGCTGGCTCTGGTAAAGATAGCTGCGCAAATATCATTATCAAGAACCACGAAAATTGGGTAAAGACTTCATTTGCTAAAGCCATGAAAGATGCTGTGGCCGGTATGTATGGTTTACCAAGAGCTTTATTGGAAGGCGATACAGATGAATCAAGAAACTGGAGAGAACAGCCAAATGAATTCTGGGCAAACAAGCTTGGAATAGAAGATCTAACACCAAGAAAGATATTACAAGGATTTGGTACACAACTTGTAAGAAACAACATTAATGAAAACTTTTGGGTATACCGTTTAGAATATGAATTGGAACAGCTCGAACAGCAAGGAAAGAACGTATTGATCACAGATGTCAGATTTCCAAATGAGGCCGAAATGATTAGAGCTCACGGTGGGCAAATTTGGCATGTGTTCTGTGGCAAGATTCCTAAATGGTTTACAGACTACAGAGATAAAAGAGTTATTCCAGAGGGTATTCATGAGTCCGAATATAGATGGGCTGAAGTTACGCCAGATACAATTATTCATCCAGAAAAGAAAGGTCTTGGATTATTAGAAAAGATCGTGGAAATAATGTATCAAAACACTATCAATAAATAACGAGAATGTGGAAATGAAAAGAACTCAAACAATAGCATATCTTATAGACTTTATAAGCTCAGAAGGGAAAGATATAGAATCCCTGAAATTAGCTTGTGATACTAATACAAATCTAAAAATCTACTTATGCCTAAATGAATCAGATTTGTTGTCATTTGCTAAAAAATTCAAAAGATTCAAAACACCTTCTGAGTTATTAGAACAGATGATAAAGAAACAACCCTCTATCAATATCTCAGTAGAAGTATATGATAAAGTAGTAGAATCCGTTAGAAATGATATGGAGCAATACTTCAAATATAATGGATTCAAAATGGCTAATGCTTGGGGAGATCAAGAAGATTGGATTTCTCACTTCTTAGTTAAGTATTACTATTTCTCAAACTTTTATAGAGATAGATGGTTCTTTCCAGAAAATCTGAAGAAAGCCACTAAAGTAAAAAAGACCTATAAGAAATATTCTGACTTTCTAAATCTAGCAAGAAAAAGTATTACAGAGGAACGTAAAGTATGGGCAAGAAAATGCGCTGAAAACCCAGAAGCTACGATCAGGAAAGGCTCTGTAGATACTCCAATGTTTCAAAACAATCAAAGAATCACAATGCTCGACATAACATCTAATCCGGATTCTAGTGAAGAGCATATGTTTGATTCTTATCACGAAGCATTGTCTATAAAAAAAAGAATAATGTCATTTGCTGAAGATTATGAAAACGGCAAATACGCAGCAAAGATAAACAAAATGCTAGAAACAGGGGAATGTAAAGGAAAGAAGATTGAACTAGTATTGTTGAAAATCTTTGCTTATAAGTCCGGTGTTGTTACCGTAAAATCCCTAAAATTTATAAACTCATTATCTAGAACATACAAAGAGAAGTTTGGTATAAGCTCTGCTCTACTAAACAAACAAATGAGAGAACTAGGCATAAAAAAATAAAATAAAAGTTCTATATAATGGGCACTGTGGATTTATATCTGCAGATTGGACCCGCATTCCGGCAGCACCCAGTTTTCCTCCTTTCCCTGGCTGCTGCCATTTTTTATAACTGTCTCATCTTAGCTACTTCAAATAAATTTCTTGCCCACTGAACTTTATCTCTCAAATAGTGATTGTAGGGCGTTTTTCTTGTACTAATCATTACGCAATCAATACCAGCCTCTAAGCATTCCTCAATTACAATAGGACTATCATCAATAACGAGATCTACACCTTCTTTTTTTATTGTCTCTATTTTTGTGTGTCCATTAACATCTATAATGCTATCAATTGGAAAATACATCCCAGCATTCCAGATTTGTTCATAGGTCTGATAACGCACCCAGCTGATCATACGTCTTTGAGGCTCCCCACGGAAAAGTACATCTGGCTCGTTACTCCTTCTGGATGTTATTACCTTTATATTGTGCTTTTGTTGCCACTTACTTATCAGTTTTGGATACCGCTTATCTAACAATGGCGTTTTGTAGTTTTCAATGCCTCTAAAATAGCCTAATATCTTATCTGATACATCTTTAGGATAACATTCGTATAAAGCCCATGCGGTAGGAATAGTATATTTGTATTGTGGAAAAGATTTGAACCCTAATTTATATACTGGTTCTAAATCGAATACAGTATTGTCCAAATCCAAAGAAATAGTTCTCATTGTTCTGTTTCTTTATCTTTGTATATTCTTTTCAAATAAAAGTATAATAATCTTCTACCAATATATTTACCAATGAAGATACCATACAGTATATTGATAATAAATACAACCATCAACTTCACATATGCGTAATCATTTGGAACAAGGCCCGCTAACCAATTTATAACGACCCATCCAATAAACGCAATAATAAAAGCTAAAACAATTGCCAACATTAACTCTCTATATCCTTTATTGACTCACGGATACCAACAAGATCATTGTACATTTTTACTTTCAGATCGTCCAGATTTTTATCAGAAGCATCCCTGAAAATTCTTACATTATTATACTTATCAATAATAGAATCGACAAAAACGCCAAGATCTTTTACTTCGCCTTTGATTTCTTCATTGTTTTTATAATCGCCAATATGATCTAAAAACCATTGTTTATTGTCTTTTACGTAACTCAAAACATCGTCAGCATCAATACTAACGTTTGCTTTGATTTCAAGATCCCAGGGGTAACTACTCATCTTTTTCTCCTTTTACCAGTCGTTACAGCATTGTTTTTATGTAAGCATTGATTCCGCCACATAATTCAACAGCCGCTTCAAAATTATCATTGTCAATTACCATAAGATTATTTTCCGTGTCAATTGTTCGTGATTCATCTTCTTTATCACTATGACAAATGAAAAATATAATTCCAGGATACTGTTCTTTGACTTGTTTTATAAATTCTGATCTGTTTTGTGAACTCAGGTATTCATCATCTATTTTATAAAACTTATATTTCACATCAGCTTGTTCTGATAATACTGTCGTCAACTGTGCGCCAACGATTGTTAATTCTCCATCAGAGTCATTTTCCGGTTCAACAAAAGCTTTTGAGCGAAAATTATTACGGCTAGAAATCTTTTTATCTTCTAACACTTTCATAATTTTATCTGTAAATTCTTTTTTATTCATTTTCATACTCCTTTACCCAAAAAACCCTCAAAACTTCATTAGATTTATCAAGCACTATTTTATTACACTTTAATTTATTTTGCAATACGTTTTTGACAATATATTTATCTGGTAGAAACTCAATAAGCGGAGATTCATATTCATTTGTTAGTATATTATTTACTACTATCATTTTTCTCCCCCTCATTAATCAACCAATTAGATAAATTATACACATATTTATCATTTTTCGACTGCTTTTCATGGAATATAAAATGATTGTAGGCTTTTATGTAGTTTTCTTTTTTGATATCTTCTTCTGTACAAAAATAAGCAAAGTTCTTGCCATCAGAAAACATTGTTATTTTGTCTTTTTTATCTGTAAAATTGTAAAAAACCTCATTACTTGCATCCCAAATACCACACAGCATAGCCTCTTTTGAGGTGTTTGTATTACTTAAGGCCCCGCTTTCAGTAAAGGCTTTTTCAAATGTTTCTACAACCAAAGGCGACAAGGCCCAATTATCTTCCGTTTCCAATACAATATCTAAAACTTGACAGAATATTTTATGCCCACCATCAGCCAAATCGCAACGATCCATCAATTCTGATATAGTATCTAATTTGAAAAATAATGTCATTGGATGTTGTTTCATTTTATTCCTCTAGCATATCTAAAAAGGCGTTTATATTACCAACTAATTCTATCGCAGTTATAATGTTTGGATCAAAAACTACAAAATTACAATCTTCTTCGCAATTTTCTTTACCAACATACATAACGGTATCATATTCAGATGCAAGTTTTTTCTTGATGCTTTCTAAATTACGATTATTCCATTCAACTTTTGCCTTATAACACTCTGGGGCACTAAATTCTGGATGCTTTTCTCCATATTGTTCAAAAAATATCAAAGCGACACGATAACCTGTGCGTGTAAAGATCTTATTCTGGTAATCCGAAGAAGATTGATCCATTAATGTTTCTTTGAAGTTTTTTGTATATGGTTTAGTAATCTCATCTTCCGACAAATAAGCACTAAATCCATCAAAAAAGTCTTTGGTTGTCATTTCTGCTCCATTCAACTAATTGTTTATAGTCATCTTCTTTGATTAGCCATACGTTTCTTCTTCTGTTGTTCATATCATACATGCGATATTTCCAAAGAACCTTTCCAGAAAACACCAATGAGAGAAAAAATCTGGTATCAATGTCAACAGTTTTTCTTGTCGCAACCTTACACGCACCAAACTTTATCTCCGCATTGTTTATATCCCCAAGTTTTTTGGAGTCTGGAATGTTATTATTGAAAACAACAAAATTAATTTTCACGTTTTTCCTTTACACCGTCAATCAAACCCTTTTTACCATAATTTTTAGCATCTTCTGCTTTCATATAGCAATCACGTTCAATATCTTGTGCAACTTTGGCCTTCTTTTCACCACTAACTTCAGAATAAAAATCAACCAACCAATCTTTCATGTCTTGGATGTTTTTAGCTTGAATCTGAATATCAGTTGCTTGTCCTCTTGCACCACCTAAAGGCTGATGGATCATGATTTCTGTGTCTTTCAAAGCAAATCTTTTACCTTTTGCCCCACCTGCTAACAAAACAGATGCACCAGAAGCACACATGCCCATACCTAAAGTAGATACATCGCAAGAAACATAGTTCATAGCGTTCAAAATAGCTCTTGTGGCCGTCACAGATCCACCTGGAGAGTTGATCCACATCTGAATATCTTTGTTTTTGTCTTCAGATTCCAAGAACAACAACTGTGCAACAACACTATTCGCCAATTCATCTGTAATTTCTTCGCCAACAAAGATAATACGGTCAGACAACAGCCTTGAATAGATGTCGCATGCACGTTCACCATCTTTGGTTTTCGAAATCACCATAGGTATCAATGCCATAATATACTCCTTTATGTTTTGATATTGACATTATAGCATATTTAATTTCCATGTAAAACAAAAAAAGAGCCCAAGTGTTTTATCTTGGACTCCGATAACTCAGATGCGATGAGAATATACTAATCTACTTTTGCAACTTTGTCAAGCATTTCATTTGTTGTGTTGTTTTGAGCTTTTTCTTTGGCATCAACCTCTTGTAAACACACAATTATCTGTGAAAACGTTTTTGTACCATCATAACATTGTGAATTTGGATAATTTGTCTGTCTATAATCATTTACAACAACATAATTATCACCTTTGCACCAAGAACAACCAGCAAAACACAACATTAATGCTAATAAACACAATTTTTTCATGTTATTCCCCCTTTTTCAGGTATTCTAATAGTTCTTTTGATGGTTTTGCGTCACCACATGAGTCTTTTGGAATATTTTGGAACCGTTCTTTGTATTCTTTCTCAATTTTTTCCATTTCTTTGGCTATTTTCTTATTATATTCCTTCAAATTCTCAACTTCCATCTGTGAAGCCTTCAATTGTACTTCTAAGGCCTCTCTGTTTGCTCTTTCCATCTTATAATTGTTTACAGAAGTACGCCACAACACAAAAAGGGCCGAAAAAGCCACAATTATAATAGCATATATGGCGATTTGTGTTTTTGATAATCCTAGCATTTGTCTATCCTTTCGAAGTTTTTCCAATACCGTTGTTTTTTACATTTTTGCACAGTACTTATATTATAGAACCAACAATCATCAAAGTTGCACACAATTATTTCTTTTGTTGAGTTGCCATTATAATCCATATCCCTATTATAGCCACCAGTCCACCAACCAAAAGTCTTATATTCTTCACAGACCCATTTTATTTGCGCTGGTTTTATCTTGAATCCTGTTTTACTTGTTTTGGCTTCTTTTTCTGTGCACGGGTAACCATAAAACCGCTGTGGATCTCTAATGTATATCCAAGATTTTTTATTTCTGCTTTCCACGATAAAACTCATTAAAGTGATATCTACACACTGATTTGTATATTGTATCTCCAAGCTGTATTCCAGTTCCGCCTTTGACCACATTACCCTTAGAATCAAACAACAAGTGATGGTCTGCTAACTTCATACAACCGTCTATCTGGCAATTCGATCTCAGATGATGAAGCTTTGCCCCTACCTCGATAAGTCTTTTGGAGGTTGGAAACATATTTTCATTATAGTCAACCAAGAGACCGTAGCACATAACTATTTTACCTTGTTTGTCGGCAATATCAACTAAAACATCTATATCTTCTGGTTTGAAAAATTGTACTTCGTCTATCAGAATAACTTTTGTATCTTTAGCTGGTTTATATATGCTCAAATTTGGAACAGATAAGCAAGGTGTGGATATTCCTATTCTTGACTTTATTTCAGTGTCGGAAAACCTATTATCAAATGCAGGCTTTACACATTCTACTTTTACATTGTTTTTACGATAATTATATGCGTTTATGATGAGATCTGCCGATTTGCTAGTGCTCATCGTGCCATAGTAGAAATGTAAGTTTGCCATGATTCCTTTCCTTATTTTTGTTTATCTGTTACATAACCTTTTTGGATCAAAGCCCAGAATAACTCATTTTCTCTCTTCTCATCTACTTTATAAAAACTACATGAAACTTTGTCAGCAAGCACACCGCCCAAAACACTTCTCAACGTATGCATATCAACAAATTTTCCTAGTACCTTTCCTTTATATCTTGCTTCTATAATAGTAATCTCTCTCGTGTTGTCATCAAATACCATTTATATCTCCAAAGGTCTATCAAAAGTAGAATATACTAACAATAGAACCCTTGGAGAAACACATGAAATTACTCATTTGACATATTATCGAAGTAGCCCTGAACATACACAAACGGAGTGCCTTTATCGCCAGACCCACTTGTCAAATCCATCAAAGAACCCAACAAATCAGTATAATGACGTGGAGTAGTTCCTTGAGATGTCATACTGCCATGTAAATCTTTTTCTTTATTTTTGATTTCTTCTTTGATGGCAGCATTAAGTTCTTCACCTTTCAAATCTTTATATTTTTCATCGGCGAAGTTTTTGATCTTGATTTCATTTGGTTGACCTTCTAATCCTTCAGTATAAGCAGGACTTACAACCGGATCTGCAAATTCCCAAATCTGTCCACCAAAAGTAGGAGCCTTGAAGCAACCATCACCATAGACCATAACTTCAATCTTCTTGCCTGTTTTTTCTAAGATTTTAGCTTGAATGTTGTTTACCAGTTCTTGCGCTGTTGACTTCTTCGGAAATAGCTTCAACAATTCTTCTGAAGATTTATTTGAGCCATATAAACCATATTCACACTTATCAGCACAAATATCGGATAACGTACAGCCATTATCTTTCTTAGGAGCATTATAGGTACTGAAATACATTCTTGCATCAATACGATATGCCCCAAGTAAATCAAAATCTACATTGCTTTTTGCTAAATCATAGATAATTTCACATTCTTTATTTTCACCCTCTACAATTGATTTATAATATTCGTCATAATTCAATTTAGTAAATGGATGGTCTCTAAGAACATTACCTACCTCATCAATATTTGGCATTCTAATATAAACTTTTTTACCGGCGGCACGAGCAATTGCCTTCAAAATCATAGCGAAACGATTACGAGAATAAATAGGTCTTTCTACAAAAATAACAGCAGCACTATTACTCATTCTTTTGATTTCTTCCGCTACTTCATCAATAGTAACATAATTGCCTTGATTGCGGGCCACAATAGATTCAGTAATACCCAACACATCTCTGTCTTTGACTTCCAGACCTGAATTCAAAACCGTATCTACTACAATTTGAGCCAAGTCATCTCCCTGCTTTACAATAGGTGCTCTTAGCCCATACGCTGCTGTGCCAATAGTTCTTACCATGTTTTTGCTCCTTATTTTATTCTGTTTACTCTATAGAACATACCTTGACGGCTGAAAGTTTTTATGTTTTTTGCCCCAATATAACTACCACAACTACGTAAAGATCCACATATATCATTAATGGTGTCCTGTATTGGTCCCGTATATGGAATCAACTTACATTCAACACCTTCGCTGGTACCTGTCTTTGTTACTTTACCATAGTTTTCACGTTGTGCTCTGAATGAACTCATGCCATAATATTCTTTGAATTTCTTTGTTTCAAAAATTGGTCTATCAAAAATTGGTTCATCCCCGTTCATATAATATTCATTTGTGCTATAACATTTAGTAATTACTTTGCCATTTGATTCTTCGCAACCTGCAAACATTGAACCACTCATGCACATATCCGCTCCAGCAACCAAAGCCTTACAAAAATCAGCATTAGTTTTGAAACCGCCATCAGCAATAATATAACCGCCTACTTGATGAGCTGCATTTGCACATTCAATAATAGCAGACAATTGAGGCCTTCCGCACCCTGTTTTGATTCTTGTATCACAAACAGGGCTTGGCCCAATACCTACCTTTACAAAGTTTGCACCAGCCAATATAAGCTTTTGGACTTCATCGCCAGAGCATACATTTCCAACAGCTATCAAACCACCATGAAAATCTTGCTTGTTCATAAATTCACGTAATTGTTTTACACAATCAACAATTTCTGGAATATATGCATTTGGAACATCTAAAAGTACACTTACCAGAGTCCCTGTTTTTTCATAAATGGTTTCTATTTTTTTGAATTCATCTTCCCAGTTGCGTTTACCAACCGTTACAAACAAATTCTTTTCATTACCACAATATTCTCCATAAGTATCCACACCATCATAAATGATTTCTTTTTTCTTTTGATCTTCTATAAAGTCGATAATTTCTTCTGTTTTATAAAATTTATGCAACGTGGCAAAGAATTCGTTTTCTAATAATTTACTTGCAACTGCGAATGTACCAGTCTGAGTCATGTTAGCTGATATAATAGGTACACCAAAAACTTCTAAGTGCTTATATTCCCTTACAATATCTACTTCACCTCTATGATTAATGGTGGTAGTTTGAGGGGCAATCAAAACATCATCAAAATCTAATTGAATATCGTTGTGTATAATCATTTCCTTTTCCTTTCTTTCAGTTTTTATTAGATTGATGCAGCTAACAATTTCATATAAGCCTCATCACGGTCTTTTCTTTCTTTTACAACTTCTTCTTTTAGACCCCAACTTTCAATACGTCCTACAATCTTCTCCCAATCTTGATAATTATACCCACTACGGTTGTCTGCTGGATAACAATGTCCCCGATGTTCTTTTTCATACTCAGTCAAGAATTCATCATCTAATATAATGTAATCTTCAACAGGATGCTTTTCCAACATTTCTTTTATAATTCTCAATCTCAACCATGGTTCTCTTTCTGTAAATCTACCAACTGGAGTATCTTCGTATAAATCCAAATCTAACTTTTTGATATTAGCCCATTCTTTCACTTTGGCAATACTTTCTTCTTTATTGAATTGAAACTTCCAAGATGAAATTGAGATGAAATGGACAATAACATCATCTGCAAGATTTCTACAAGCACGATCAAGATAATTCAATTCATACAGATTTAAATCACGAAGCTCACCCATCTCTTGACCAATTTTAGTATCATTTCGCCAAGTAGTAACATGAGCAAGTGGCCCGTCAAAATCTGCAAATATAAAAAACTCTTTTGCCATTATTCTACCTCTACAATTAGTTTTGGGTTCCATTCTGGTTCAACATAGGCCTCATTTTGTGTAACATAACCGAAAGGATTCTGATATACTGGAATACATATACCTTTTGTTTTGCTTTCTATTGTGCCTTGCCAACGATTATGCTGATGCCCTTGAACAATAAAAGCGGTTCCTGGTATGTTTTCCACAATCCAATCTCTAAGATCATTACAGAAATATGGATTCAAAGGTGATCCAATAAACTCTTCTGCTGTTGACTCAGGTGTTACTGGAAAGTGTGTCATCAATATAAACTTTCTTCCTTGCTGACATGCTCTCATATACGCAATCTTTATATCAGCCAATGTGTGTTCAAATTCATGCCACATATCATAAGCCGATAAGATAATTCCACGATAAGTGCTTCCAGGGATTGTATATGTGCATCTAAAATCACTTACACCCATTTCAGCATCTCTCATGGCCTTTTCTTGTCTATCCAACCCATACAACATAAAATTAGACCAAAGAGTAGCACCAAATACTACAGGAGACTTTTCGCCAAATTCACTCATGGACTTGTGGCATATAACACTTTTTCTGTTCACAAATATGGCAGGTGTTTCTTCACAAATATAATCGCCCAATACTTTTTCATATTCATCATTAATACTTTCATAATCAGCTTGGCATCCATACATAAAATGATTACCGCCAATTATAATAGCCCTTTGTCCTGGAATAAACTTTTCGCAAAATTCTTTGACTTCATCTGGACTAACACCAACATCTCCAGCAATAAGATTTACACCATCAAAGCCGTCATCCAACTTAGAAAACATTTCATTGGTGTATTCTTCGTTGTAGTGTTTGTTGTAGTAATAATGGTTATCACTAAAGATTCTAAACTTCGTCATTCTTTTCTCCGACATAGAAATCGTAAAATTGTTCCGGCGTTTCCAGCAATTGTTTATCCCCTACAGGCCCGAATGAAACCCAAAAATCTGTATTGATATTGCCACTTCTGCTTGGGCTATAATACCAATCCATCAATGGTGAGTCAGCTTCTATACCTAATCCAATCAGCCCAGACAAATATCTTATTGCCCGTTCTTCATTGACGTCTGGAATAACCATATAAGCACCTTTTACGTACTTTTCCAAGAATTCAGCTGCCACGTCTTTTTTCTGTTGGGCTTCTATGATTTCTTCCAATTCATCAACGAACTGATCTTTACTCAACATCTTTGGCCTCTAAGGTTATCGGATAGTAGTAATTGCCTTCATCGTCCGTGTAAAAATTATACAATGAAATGCCAGACTTTTCAACAATTTCTTTATCTAATTTTAGTGTACAATGCCATTTTTGATCTAAGTCATCATATTCCAGCAAAACCCGCTTATCTTCTGGTAAAACTCTCTCTAAAATGTCAGAGTTGTAAGCGATTTCAATTAATCTAAAAGCACTTATTTCTTTGGTTTTCATTTCCTTTCCTTTGTTTTTTGTGTTGGGCCCCGGTAAACGACAACCATTCTAGCTTCGGGTCGTGCTAGGTCAACTATCTTACAAGCGGTGCGTCTCTATCTCATATTCTCTAGGCCACACCACTGTCCAAGATCTGCTGGGGATGCTCACTTGGAAAAATCCTTCAGAGTCTTTAGCTCCACGCACATTAGCTGGTTACCCCTATCAACCCCATCATTTAGTCGTTTCATTATGACCCAACATTTCTATTATAACACATTTAATCATATTTGCAACGCTGACTTTATACTATATTTCAGAGATTCAGCAGTGTCTTCTCTGGAGTTCAAAACAATTGGTAATTTTGATCCCATCAGCAGTCCACCACAAATCCAATTTTGACTCAATGATGTTAGTGTTTTCCAAATTGCATTACCTTCATTTATATCTTTTACAACAATAATATTTGATACATTTCCAGATACTTCTTTGCCGTCTCTGATTTTTTGATTCAAAGCCACATCTAACTGTTCAATTCTCAACTGGCCTTCTGGATAATCAGATCTGTGTACAGTCCACCATTCATGATATGCTGGATTTGTGGCACTATTATCTTCACCACCAGCAGAAATCAAAGAAACACATATGTCACGAGTCTCCCATACGCATTTTAGATAAACTTCAGTTGCATATTGAATTGCTTTTGCTATAAGGTCATCTGTGCCTAAAAGTTGAATATTGCACGCACCATCTGTCAATATAAACGTTTGATTTGTTTCTGTGTTTTTGAATATCGCACAATGAATCAATCTGTCACCGCCAAGAAATTTATTCAACTCAATTACTGGCCGTAAAAAATTTTCAGTGTGGACTTTACCTTTTACAATAATAAACTTTTCAGGAATCAATGCCTTTTGTATGTTTTTATTTGTATCAGGGTCATCAAGTTTGAAATAGTCCAACAAACAGTTTCTACCAATAGCTGGAACAACATATACATTATCAATATCTTCAGAAGCTTTTAGTTCATCAAATACTTTAGTATGCTTTTCTGTTATGCTTCCCAATAATAATATATTTTTCTTCATTCATAGCTCCCTTGCTTTTTTAACTATTTCTTTTACAGCATTTCTTAATGATTGCCTGAATTTTTTCCACCTTTTTTCAATATCCTCATGTGTATCGTTTTCTTTTATGTATTCATTGTAAAAAGACAGATACAGTTTCAGATCTTCTTTCTTGACTGAATGTGGCACCCATACTTTAGTTTTTTTCCTCATTTTTATATCCCTCCCAATCTAATTTCAACACGGTGTCCAAATAATCCATAAGATTTCTGGTTTCCTCATCATCTAGTCCTAAATCAGCAACCGTCCAACACCCATTTTTTAGTGTTTTCCAAGCTTTTGCCCATCTGGTGTGCTTATTCCACAAAAAAGTATTTGGGCACATCCAGAGTACAAAACTATCATCACAAGCATCTGGTTCAACCAATAAGAAATTGAATGTACCAATATCTGGGAAATATGTTGCGAATAATCCAGTGTTTTTGAATTTCTTTGGTTTATAGCCTGTTTCTTTTTTCAAGTCTTTCAATAACTGAGCCATTTTGTCTTTTCTAATACATACAACATCTTGCCCACGGTTTGCATTCCCGGTGAACAGAATAGAAAAGAAATCATACACTTTACTTTTCCATAAATACCATGCAGATCTTTTAGAGCCCATGTAAGTAAACAAAGTAAAATAGGTTACATAAGGGATGTTGTTTTTTTCATTTTTACTTATATCAACCCTTAATGCCTCCATCTCACAATCACAAGAATAATAGTATCCGTTCATTTTTTCCTCTTTATTTTATTTTTTCTTCTATAAAATGGTTATCTTCGTCATAGTATACAACAGATTTTATTCCACATCTACGTAAAAATTCCCAACAACCTTTACATGGCCTTGAGCTTCCACGTGTATCTGATAATAGCCCACCTTTTCTTCTGGCGACTACAATCATTGGAATTTTCAAAGACTTGACATATTCAAAAAAACACTTCTCAAGATTTTCTGTTGGATTTGTTGTGCCATTCGCTAATAACGCACCAACAGCTGTTGTACTCAACTCAAGAACAGTTTTATTCGCTGTAAGATTCTTCACATAATTTCTAACAACATCAAGTTCACAATGGCTACCTCTTTGATCTCGTCTGTAACCATTTTTTTGTTTCATCCAGAAGTAAGGTTCTTTTGTATTATGACCTACCGCCAATATATTTCCATCATTATCCAACAAGCAAGCGGCCATTCTTTGACGATATTCTGATTTTACAGTCTCATCAAAGGCTTTATTTAGTGCTTCTAATAATTTATGACGATTGATCACCCTTGTCTTCCTTTTTTTCAATAACATTATACTACATTTAATGTTTAATACAATTGAAAAAATTTTTTGGAGCAGTTAATTTTCATAGTTCTATTTAGTAGATGTACTATTTGTTAGGAGAAACCTATACATAAGAGAATTTTTAGATGTCATTACAAAAGATGGATCCAGATACTAAGATGGAGATAATCATTAATATGGCATGGGGTACTCCGCTAAAGATTATTGCTGAAAAGTATAAAACAACTGAAAGCAAAATAATCAACCTAAGAAAGAATAATTACAAACTGTACAACCAAATTTCAGAAGGGTTTTATATTGCAGATGAGGTTGCCGTCTTAGGTTTATGTCCAATTCATGAAAGAGCTGTAAATGTAATTAGAAACAAATACAAGAAGCGATTCAAAATATTGGATGAAAACAATTACTTGCTGGATGGACGCATAATACTGATAGATAAAATAATCGAACTTGCGGACTCTATAATGGCCTTGGATGATATTCCACCATTAAGTGAGAGCAAGTGGCTAAAAAACTTTTATAAAGAATGTAAAAGATGAAAAGGAGCACTGAATGCAAACCAAAACAAGAGAAGTTGAAATACCAGAAGGGATGTCGTTGATTGATTACGCAAAACAAACCAAGGGCGTATACATCAACTTATTGAATCTTTGTGGCAGATCACCAACTAGCGGGAGATATGAATTCCGTTATATGTTGTCGAATAAAAGTCTGTACGGTGAAAAAGTAAAAATTGTGAACGCAGGACAAGAATTGGACGCCACAGTTTTATACAGCTGTTTAGGCACAGATTATCGTGACAAGAAACAATACAGAGAAGAATTCAAAAAAGCCGTAGATGATCTGATCAAAGACTACAAAACACAAGAAAGAATTGACGCACACATTTCTACTGAAAATTACTCATTAGAAGAGTTGCGTAAAAAAGGACTATTGGATTAATCATGGATAAAAAAGTTGAATATATTGCAAATTTGTTAGGCATGGAAAATCAAGATGTGGCCTTGGTCTTGTATACCTATTTGAGTAAAGTGTTAGAAGAATTAGTCCATAACAGATATGCTATAACTATGTTTGGTGAATTGGTTATGGATGAAAACAACAACATAGTATTCAAAAACAACAAATTTGAATTCAACAATGGTTTATTCAATCGTAAGGATATTTTATCTATTTTACAGGTAGTGGAATATGGCCCAGGTGGAAGAGTCTTTTAGAAAATCGAGGAGAAAACTCTCAATCGAAGAAATAGATGATATGCTAAGTCTTCTAGAGGGTGTTTATGATTCCGCACTGACAAAAAAAGAAGATTATTATATCCAAATAGCATTAATCCATCTTTTGGTTGGCTATCCTCATGATAATACTAAATATTCTGAGGCTACACTAAAAATAAATGACTGGATATACCAACTAAGACCAATAATAAACGACTACAGGATAAAACACTGTCATGGCAAAGTTTGAAAACCAAAGATACATATTCAACGAGGATTTTAGTTCGGAAGAGTTTGTTTATGTTGCTTTTTCGATGTTAGAAACTCGTGGCTATCATGGACTAATCGAACTGATGTCCATAATAGACGATCCAAGCAAGATTATGCAAATTCTATACTTGTTCAATGGTATGGAAATCAAAATGCCAAGAAGTAATGAATTCGCAGACACACTAAAGGCCGCAGCTGTAGCTTATTTTATGATTAATGGTAACATGTATGCTTCTAAAGGTTTTACCAAAAAAGAAGTCATGGCAACATTAAATATAGAATCAGAAGAAGAATTTGAAAAGCTCTCAAAAATATATCAAGACTGGGCTCTTCATATGCAGTCTAATGGATACTATATTCAGGACTATCTAAAGTTTAGAAACACAGCTGAACTAACCAAATTAGAAAAATTACAGGGAATATATAAACCAGGAAACAGGTTGAAGAAAACATTCTCTATGCTAAAGCTCAAACGAGAAGCTAGAAAACCTAAAAAGAGAAAGTCTCCAACCAAAAAACCAAAAGTAGAAGAGAAACAAAATGAACAATGATGATATGCCAAAAAAGTGGACTGAAATGGTAGGCGAAGATGCGGATCCAAACACACTGCCTGCTGAATATGAAGAACAAGTCCCAGCATTATCTTATGAAGAACAAAAGGAACTGGTAGAACAAGAAGCACCAGAAGAATATAAAGACATGTTTGGTGCCCTTGTTGAAGTATCCAATATGGCAAATCTTCTTTCTAAAATTGATACCGATGAAAGCCAATATGTTAGACGTAAAATGTTAGATATTGTATCAGAAGAATTTGTCAGAAAACGTATGAATACTAACGTAAAATTGGAAGATATCAAACTACAACTCATTAATCGTGTGGCAAACAATATTGATCAGCTTGATATTACTACATCTTATGAAATGGCCAAAGGTATACACGAAATGACACAAGGCGAAGCACAATCCCCAATTGGAAGATACGCCAATCCTTCAATTATACCACAACAAGGAAACTCTGGCCCAATCATCAATATTGCAACTGGTGACGGAAACATTAATACTGCCACTGTGTCTCCAAATCCAGCACCGGTGAACAATATAAACCTAAAAGACCTTTCCCGTATGAGTGAAGCACAAAAAGCATGGGGAGATCTAAAGGTAAGGAAAAAGGAACCCATTAGAGTCAATTCAGAAGACACAACTCAACAATGATAACTCAAACACAATTTACAGAAAGTGAAATTGATCAGAAAATAGATAGGCTTCCTACTATTCAATTTGACGATAATGAGGAATTTCAACGAGTTATTATGTCTCAGGATTTTACGGACATATTCAACTACGTTATGCAAACAAGAGAAATTCCAGACAAGATCAAATCACTGCCTGAAATAGATCAAAGAATTTCGTTATACCTAAACCTAACTAGCCAAGCAGATAGATTTGTTGAGCAGTCAGATGCTATTCTTTATGCTAGACACTTTCCTGACATTGAAGAATTCCTGGATAACAATTTCTATATGGGCTATACGTCAGGAACTATTTATCCATACTGGCGTGATAAAATGCTTTTGATGTTTGATAAAGGTTCAACAATCAAAAAAGCTGTGTTTTCTGGTTGTATTGGATCTGGTAAATCTACAATAGCGAGAAAATGCTCCATATATTCTTTATATAAAGTTTTATGTTTGCGTCATCCTCGTGCAGTATTCAATGTAGATAATGATGCAACACTTGCCAGCTTTATTTATTCTATTACTCTAAAAACCGTGTACGAAACCAACCTTATGCCTTTCGTAAAGATTTTGGATAGTATGCCATGTTTTCAAAGAGTCCAAAAAATAGCAGCCTTCAAGAATTTTGATATCACCGAAGAAACATCACCAATCCCTTATTGCGTTACCGGATCAGGTGGAGATACTACAATACACTTCGCCAATAATATCATTCAGTTCGCAGGATCACAAGAAACTCATCAGACTGGTAGAAATATTTTCAATGCTTTCTTGGACGAAGTTTCTGAAAAAGGGCTGGAAGATGGGCTTAGAATCATTAATGCTCTTGATGCTCGTATTGCTTCTCGTTTTCAGGGATCTAACTTTACCTTCTTTAGTATCGTATCATCAGCAAAAGAAAAAGCTAGTCCTATTGGTGCTTATATTAGATCCATACCTGAAGGCGACACAGAAAGCATTGTATTTACACCAAAACTATGGGAAGTAAAACCAGATCCAGACTTCAAAGGGGACGGTAGAACTTTTACTGTGTTGGTTGGAAATGGAATCATACCTTCTAGAATCATAGATAACGAAATTGAACTAGAACAAATAAAGAACGGTGAATTTATATTACAGAACGGGTGCGAAATCATTGAACCACCTCTCTTCTATAAACAAAAATTCGAAGTAAATATAGATCAGGCCATTCAGGATATTGCTGGTATTGCTACTGGCGGTGAAGACCTAATATTTAGAGACACATCAAAATTACAAGATCCTAACCTATGTCCTGAAATACATTTTATAGCTGATTTAGGTAAAAAAACTGATCTATTTGAATTCTTACCATCCTATCTATTTAGCACAGACCTGAATGGAAAGAAAAGATTCAAAAGAGCACCAAACGCAGAAAGAGTAGTTCACTTTGACTTGGCTGAAGCATCTGGTGACTCTGAGGCTGGTATAAGTCTAATGCACAAAGAATTGTATAAAGCTCCCGGGTCAGTATTCCCAGAAGAGATTTATGTATTTGACTTTGTAGGTTGGGTATCATCTAAAACAAGAATCGACTTAGAAGCTATTCAAAATCTCTACATCAAACTCGTAACCGAATATGGGTGTAATATCAGACTAATGACTTCAGATATGCACCAGGGAGAGTTAATGAGACAATTCTTTGACAATCACAGACTAGCTCAAGAAACAGCATATTTATCAGTTGACCGCACATTACAACCATATAATAACGCAGCTAGACTCATGGAACTAGGTAGGGTCAAAATAGGTAAGTGCCCTTATGTGATTGAACAGACTGAAAATGTTGGAATTAGAAAAGGAAAAGCCGAAAGATTGAGTAATGTTCGTAAGGATGTATTAGACTCAATTGTGGGAAGCATAGAAGCGGCTCGTATTTGTAATCTACCAGCTAATTATACATACTATACAAACATTACTGAAAAAGAAAACAAGGACAATATTGAGTCCTTGTTAAAACCTGGTCAAACGTTAGTAGACATTATTTAGGAGAGAATTCTGAAGAGTCTAAAGGTAGTCTCTTAATCCTATTCAAATCAGCCCGCATTTTGTCCGTGACAGCGTTATATTTGACTGCCTTGGTGTGTATAGCTACTGTACTATAATTGTCGTCAGCGGCCATTTTTCGAAGCCAATTGAATAAGGTTTCATCTCTTTTATTTATGGCCTTTTCTTTACGAGCAATTATTTTATCCTTTTTTGCTTTTCTTTCGTCTTTTATCATTTTTTCAAAAGCATCCGTTTCATCATTTCTTACTGGCCAATATACATCATCTGTGTCTTCTGTCATTTTAGAAAGTAGATTATCAGTAAAATCAACCAAATCATCAGAAGAATCTATAAGTATCTTTTTGATTCTAACCTGATCATCCACCAATGCTTTTGCATTTGCTTTCATTTGTTCTGGATCATTTACAAAAAAACTGTTGTCTAATATTTTTTGTCCCTCGAAATCAAAATCTTTTATTTCTGTACTATAAAGATGACAAATTTCTTCTGTTTCTAGTATATTTGTTCTATCAATAACGCTAATGTGCTTCCTTATTCTTTCAATAAATTCTTTGAGTTGTTCTGGTGTTTTTCCAACCAAAACCATGTAGTTTGTTCCCATTTCATATAGAAAATCCAAATATTTAGATTGGCCATCACCAAATGATATAGTAATAAGTGTACTATAAAAACCATATATATCCTCAATGGTATAATCTGGTTTAGTATCTTCTGTAAGTTTTGTAAATAGATCATTGGTAAAATCAACTAAATTATCAGAAGAACGACCCATAATATCTCTAATTTGTACTTCTTCTTGATCTATTTGTTTTTCATTTGAGATAAACTTTTTTGGATCATTTACATATAAACTACTATCTAATATTTTCTGTCCTTCAAAATCAAAGTCTTTTATTTCAGTAGAATAAAGCATACTAGTCAAAGTTGTACTAAGAATGCATGAATCATTACTTATTTGTTTTATATTTTGGTTTATTTTTTGGTTAAACTCATCAATTTGACCTAAATCCTTACCAAGTACTACATAATATTTTCTTATTTTAGTATCAGAACCAGGGAATGATAAAGATAAACGGACAACACAACCATAATAACCATAAATATCATCTATAGATTCAGATTCATTGTCTTCTTTTTTAGATTTTTTCTTCTTTTTCTTTTTGTTTGGTCTTGGATATACAGTATGGGTAACCGCAGGAGCAAATGAAGCAGTAGTAACACCTCCGCCGATACCTCCAGCACAGCAACATTCTTCCATGTTATCTTCTAGCCCCAATTGAGCCATTACAACCATATCTTCAAAATAATTTTCACGTAGACGTTCTGGATTAAAATATATTCCAACTTCAACTAATTTTTTTAGTACATCTGAATAAACACCAAACCCTAAAGCTGAAGGAACCTTACTAAGCGATACGTCTATTGAGTCATTTTTTATATGGTCTTTTATTGAATAATTATTTTGTAAAACATTTTGAGAATCATAATCAACACTATTTGCAGCAGCGCTATAACACATTAGCATAACATCAGTACGATAAGAATGGAAAGATTCTTTGTTTATTTTTTTGACAACAATGTCTTTATATTTGTTCATGCTTTTTATGTCTTTAGCTGCCACATAAATTGTATTAATGTCAACATCCATAGTACCATCTTCATCTCGAACAGTTTCATAAACACTTATTGGTGCGACACAAAATTCATATTTATTTTCATCAAATGTTTCTTGTGATGGGTTTTCTTTACTTTCTTCCATAAGACCAAGTTTATTAGCTTTCATTAGATCTTCCAACAAATAATCATGTAATTCTTGGATGTTACTATGTATTCCAATCTTGGTTATTTTTTTGAGAGCATCAGAATAACAATGAGAATATGACTTTCTTACTAATGCAAATATTTTTTTTGAATCTAAAATTATGTCTTTTAGTGAAAAACTATCCTGTAAAATATCTTGAGCACCGTAATCTATTTTATTGGCTACTACACTATAATAAAGCTTTGGTAAGTCAGGGATTGTTTCTATTTGATTTATACGTTCACTAGTCCCACCGATTTCGTTTTCAATCTTACTCATTACTTTATTATAATAATTAACTGCCTCTTCCTCGGTTTTAGAAGCAAAATAAACCTGAAGACAGAAATTCTTTTCAGCTATTTGAGGAGCATTTGGATCTACAAAATATTTAGGAAAGTAAGCGACACAATGACAGACATAAAAACTATATGACTCGTCTTCCATATCAAGTAAAAAATCTGTCTTTTGATCTGCCATTATACGTCAATATCAAAAATATCTCTGATTTCTGTTTTACCAGACTTTACATCTTGCATTTTTATTTTAGGTGCAGCTTCTGGATCTTTAGGATCAAAAATCACATCAATAACTCTATAAACTGGAGCATTAGGATCTACTGGTGCCGCATTATTGCCATCATCTGGTAAACCGCCACCAAAACCAATAGAATCAATAGCACCACTTCCATCTGCTGGTTCAATATGTAAATCGCTGTTATCATTACTAATATCATCTAAATTGAAATCAGTAGAAGTATTAGAAGTATCTGTGTTTGTTGAAGTATCGGATGTTGAACTATCAGAAGAAGTATCCATACCACCAGCCCCAGCCACTGCAGCATCAAAACTATCTAAATTAAAATCATCTTCTTTGATTAATCTGTGATTCAAAAGCCCACTAATCCATGGATATTTTGAAGACTCTTTCATGGCCTCCAAAGTAACGTTGGCTGATTCTTCTTTATTATTACCATACAACAAACCAATTACATTTACCCAAGGCACGAATTGATCTGGTAAATTTACTTCTATGCTATCAGTAGGATCTTGGTTTTTATCAAGAAGCAAAAGACACAATTCAGCTTTTTTTGTTTTTGTTAGGTTTGTCAGTGCGTTATAAAATTCTTTTGGAAAATTGCCTGGATCTTTTCTTGCAATTTCAGCCAATTTATTACGGTATGATATAATATTATCACCGTTACTGGCTTTTTCGGCGTTTTTATTATTATAATCACGATTTACTTGTGCCGCAAAATCTTTATATTCTTGAGAGTTTATATCTGGCTCTGTACCATGTGTTTCTCTCCATCTTTTGAGCACATAATTACTACCAACTTCGGCCAAGATCTGAGACATATTATCCCTCCAAGATTTTCAAGATTTGTTCATCCGTAGATTCATGAATTTCAACTGCTGGAGGAAGTGGAAAGTTATTTTTCTTCAACCAATCATGAAGTTCTGGCACTGTTTTGAAGATTTCAATCATACCATCATGTGAAAGCAAAATGTTCCCGTTCTGTTGGAAAATATGTGCGTCCCGTGATTGTAAGAAAACATCATTCCCATCATCATTCAAAATCCAAGTGTTAGAATCTGGATCTTCATCCCCAGATTGAGCGATTTTCTTGATTAATTCATCAAATTCGGAAATAACGTCCGCCGCATTTTTGAACTTCTCAATCGCCTGAGACATCATCTCTTCTTTGGTTTGAGGTTCTTCTTTCTTTTCAACATCAACCCCTACACCTTGAAGTTGTAGTTCTTTATCAGTCTTGATATCTGTGATGAAATTTCCCTCTTCATCCATAGCTGGAGAAGTGGCTGTAACACCTTCTTCTGTGAGAGATAGTTTCTTAGTCATTTCAGTAATAGCAGTAAGAAACTTTGATTTTATACGATATTCAACCATTTTTTGAGATCTCTTTGGTTTTATATTTTTATAATTACACTGTTATAGAACTCACACAGTCGAATTAAAAGCGTTTCTACTGTATTTCGTATGTCAACAGTGCTTCGTATTTATCGTCAATTTTTATTACTTTTACATATGAAATTTTATCATTCAAAAGTTCAGAACCGTTGATTTTTACAAAACCTAAACATGGTAATTTTAGAATTTTTTCTTTAGTGTTGATCTCAATGTTATTATTTTCGTTTCTTGTTTTATACCATCTGATTTTATCGTCTTTTTTTCTACATTTCGGATATTTACTTTGTTGCGTAAAAAAGTTGTAATAGTCAGTATCTAAGTCCCTAATTGCTTGTTCTAAAGATTGTTTTTCTACACTTTTCAACCATTCTTCTTCTTCAATTAGAACTTGTAACAATTCCAATTCTTCAAAAAATTTTATGTTTTTCTTTTCGTTCTTCCATAAATTGAATCGGTATAAAAGAAAATGATTATAAACGAACATCGAACAATTGATTTCCCGTTCAACGAGGTGTTTTTGTTCCTCGGTTGGTAAGATTTCAATTTTGATGGTTTTTCGTTTCATGGTTCCTTTTCTCGTTCACGGATAGTACCCTAACATAAAAGCGAAAAAAAGGCAAGAAAAATCTATCGCAGGAAAAAATTGTAATGATTTATATTTTTAACGCTTTTAATTTCGCTTTTAAAAATAAATTACGTTCTTAATTCCATAAATAAAAAACTATCAGGATAAAAATTAATTATTAAAATATTATATAAGACGAAAAAAGTGAAAATTAAATGAAATTTGGTCTAAAAAATACAGTTCTAAATCATCATGACTAAGACTGAACAACTTGTTTTATATTACATAGGCTACTCATGGAACAAAGAAGAAATCATGAGGACGTTGAACATTGATAAAGACGAATTGGAACGCATTTTGAAAAAGTATAACGCCAAAATATCAAAAAGTGGTGTAAAAAGGGCCGCCAAAGAAAAGCGAATTGAATATGCGAAAAACAATATCATCATTCGGCAAGATAAAAAGATGGATGATTGCCCATTTATTTGTGTGACGGTTCATAAACAACTCAAAACGGCAAAAAAGACAGTATATTCATTATCAATCAAAGACAATGGTAAAAAATTACGTGTTCGTTCCAAAGATTTGCTGATGATTTTGAAAAAACGAAATGGATTCTTGATCGAAAATAATAAAAATAAGTTGAAACAAATACGTCATGTTGAATTCCAATGGTTTTTACATCACCCACTGAATAAATTTACGATCAAATGGTTTTTGCAATTGTTTTGTTATAAAATTCGCAAACATTAAACTTGTATAAAAGTAAAAAATCATTATAATGTACTCAAAGGAACAGATAAAAAGGGAGATCTTCATGAGTACATTCAAAATACGCTTAGTCACTGCGCCGAATCAGAACACGTTTTATCGCAGAATGAATGTACCACGTGAATCTTATGTTGATGTTACCGAAACCAATCGCTTGACCTTGAAAAATGGTTGTACGAAATGGAAAGCACACTTATCTGCGTCCGATCCTGAATACATCAAAGAAAAACAAGACTTGATTTCAGGATTAGTATTCAATTCTCGTCAAGATGCTGAAACATTTATGAAAAGTCGTAAGAAAGCCTTGGAAAAACTGGCAAAAACAAACCCCACATATAACAGATATGAAATCTTTACGGTATCAAAACGGTTCATGCCATCACCAGAACGTTTGAAATATTGGTCAACACAAAAGTGAATTTTTAATTTCCCCTGGCTTTCTTTTGTGTTATTATTTGACCGTAAAGAGGTAATAAATGACGAACAAAGATAAATGTGAGTTTATAAAACATTTCGTTGATCAAAAGGACGTAGTTGGAATACTGGGCTCTTTTATGATTGATGATGCTTATAAGGATGTTGAATTCGCAAAATACATGAAGAATTCGTATCCTGAACTGTTTTTCGGTATTCATCCAATTATCATGGAAGAATTAGAAAAAGAGAAAGAGGCTGTTGAATCTTGTGCTGCTTTATTGTCAAACGACAAGATATCAAAGCAAACAAAGGCAGAAATCGCAAAAAGTGGCGAAAATTTGATTGAAAAAATACAAGCCATTGTTGGTGCGGCAAAAGCTTTATGTGTAACATTCTACAAGGCAAATCAATAAAGGTGAAAATATGAAGATCGGTAACCCATTTTCTCACAATAAAAAAGGCAGTAAACCAACAAATCCTGCCGATATTGAAGGTACACCAGAATACCATATTCGTGTTATTTCTAATGCCAAGATCTTTCCAGAAGAATTGATTAAGGCTATTGAGGACGAACTGGGATTGAAGACTGTTACTAGAGATCCTAATGAAAACAAAGAAGAGCCTAAAAAAGCCAAGAAAGAAAAAATCAAGTTCAACTTTGACATGGTTTCTACTTCTATGGATTTGAAGGTTTTGACTGAAAAACTGAAGAAATCTAAGGTCAAAGCATATAGTTTATTACTGTACGGTGAACCTGGGTGCGGTAAAACTTTCTATGGTAACTATTTGGCTCAAGAATTGGGTATGAACGTTATCAAAAAGAAAGCAAGTGATATGTTGAGCCGTTTTGTTGGTGAAAGTGAAAAGCAAATAGCTGCAGCCTTCCAAGAAGCGGTTGATAATAATGCTATTTTGATTTTAGATGAGTGTGACTCCATGTTGACAGATCGTAGTAAAGCTCACCAGGACTTCCAAGTTTCTAGTGTAAATACTATGTTGACTTGTATGGAATCTCATCCGTTACCATTTATTTGCTCTACTAACTTGAAATCATGGTTAGATAAAGCTTCTATGAGACGTTTTGTGTTCAAGATCAAATATGATGAAATGAACCACAAAAACATTCAAGCTGGTATAAATGAATATTTTGGTAAGAAGTTCAAATTATCAGAAAAAGATACTGAAGCCTTGAAACACATTACAGCAGGTGACTTTCCAATTGTGAAGAAAAAGCTGGATATTTTGGAAGATGGTAACTATACAAAAGAAAATATCTTGAAACAGCTTTTAGAAGAACAAAAAGAAAAAGAAATTGCCGAAGTACATAAAGTAGGATTTTAATGCTCGACAACAAGAATTTTGAAAGAATAAATAAAAACATCTGTAAGGTCATGGATACGGATCTGGATGCTATTGGTTTTGCCTTTTTTGATAAAGAAGGCGAGGCTTTAGATATTCCAGATCTGTTTGAATTCTGTAAATGGTGGGTAAAAAAGTATCCAGATAAGTTTGTAAAACTGAAAGGCTGTTTGTATGAATTTAGAGCAAGCAGAGCTAAGTTATTTGGGTCTGTGGATGCCATATTCGATCATTCTTTGAAAAGCGAGAAAAAGCTACATCAATTGACGGCATTACAAATACAAATGCTGATAAATAATTGTATTGACCAGACAAATTCTACTTGCCAATTGGTACAATCAATAGTAAGAATGTGTGAGAATATACTAAAAGGGAAATAAAATGTTCTTAGATATTTGTATAAAAGATTTACAAAGAAGAAGTGTTTTTGAACATATTGCTTTAGCTATAGAAAGTAAGTTTAATGATAGCAAAGATGATGCTGATGCTATAAGAAATGCTAAAACCTATAGGGAAGTAGAACGTATCTTCAATGATTACTATGAAGGTTGGAGATATGATGGTGTTTGTTTTCCTTTTGGAGATATAGACAACATTATTTACTGGATGGATCAAGAAGTGGCTTTGTATAAGAAAAATATGGAAATCAAGAAATGGATTGAATGGCTTGCAAATAGAGGTTTGAATCTATCAAAAATCAAAAAAGGCTCATAATTTGAGCCTTATTTTTTTGTTGAATATTTATCGTACTCTGTAGCTTTATCTACGTGGAAGCCTTCGTGCGTTTTTACTGCGTTTATTAGATTTACCTTTTCAGAGTCTGTAAATTGATTGATTGGCTTATCTGTAGGAACGCAATATCTTCTCATTGTTCTGAAATAACTGTTTAGATCGTTTTCATGCGCTGGAGCAAATTTTGGTAACAACTGATTAACTGTCATTGTTGAATTATTTCCAGTAAACCACCAATTCTCTAAAGCTGTTTCGCCTGTTTTGTCGTCTGGGAATATTGCGAATTTATTACTGCCTGTCCCGGCTTGATAATAACCCAATGCTCCAATCTTTTTAGCACTTTCATCATCATTTACTACAAGATTACCAGGATTATGGGCTCTGCTTGAAAGATGACCTTTACCTAGACTATAAACAATATCACCATTTTTGTCTTTATAATCTATTCTGTGGTTTCTCCAATGAGGGTCTGCAGATACAATACCTTTAGAATTATTATATTTAGCTTCTGGTGTTGGCTCTTCAATATATTTTGGCGGAACGCATTTACTTAGATCTACGGTGTCGTTTGCCATTTTGCGCATGCCAGTATTTAGTACGTCTGCTATGTTTGTGTCTGTTGTTGGTGAGTGGTGTAGTGCGTCATAACTACCACCCAATCCTGCTAAGGCTGCTAAAGCCAAAGCTGCATTACGAAATTTACCTTTTGCTTCACACATTATATTTTCAGGATCCTCACCTGGCTCTATCATTTGCAAAACTTCATGGTAATTGAGAGGTGCGATAGTTATTCCGTTTGTAAATTGTAAACACCAATCTTCACCATTAGAATGATCAAAGTGCTCGTTTTTATTTAGGAATTCTATCTCGCCACGATCTACTGCACCCATTACATCATCTAAATTATAAAGCCTTGTCAATGAATTGTTTTCTGAACTATCATATACTCGAATGAACTTAATCCCAGTTCCATATGTTTGTAAAATAAGATCTGCGAAACTGGCTACATCATATAGTCTTTGTTCGGCTATTTTTTTACATTCTGAAATAAGTCTTGTGTCATTTAGTTTCATTATGCTTTCATTTGGTTTTCTAGTAATTTTTGATAGTCTTCTATATAATTTTTGATAAATTCTTCTTCTGTTTCATAAATACCAACACCATCTAATAATGCCGCATTGTATTCTAAATCTTCGGCTTTTGTAGAATGTTTTCTAAGTAATGGTGTGGCTACTGTGTATACGTTTATTATTCTTCTTTCATCATCAATCATTTGTTCGCAGAATTTAGTAAACGCATATAATGTATCATTTTCTGAACTGACTACAATTTCTTGACCAAGATCTAATATGACTTTTTCTGCTTCTTTATCTGGTTCTCTTTTTCCTGGAATGTAATCAAAAGCATAATCATAATTCCTACCATAAGCTTTAAATGTCACAAAAGATACTTTATGCTGGTCTGCGTTTGGCTCTTCAATATCTTCTTTTTTATATTGAGACATGTGGGTATCATAAACAAAATTACTATCAAAGCTGGGCTTATCATAATATATAACACCTTCATTATCTAAGATGTCACTATTTTTAGCCATACTAAGAACATCATTACGATCTATTATAAAATATTGAGGAACCGTAATTAGGCATTCTTTATTTGGATCCATGTGAAATCTATCTTTGATTAATTCTTGATATTCACGCTTTTCATAATCTGATGTTGATTCCCTTTCACTAGCCCATTTATTTGTCCAATAATCTAAGAAACTTTTATATGCTTGATCCCCGCCATTTTTACTACGAGATATAAAAATAAAATTATTGTTTGGATCACGTTCATCGAAGATATTTGTTTGATAGAAAGTGTGAGTATCATATACTTCTGGCTCAAACATTCCAGTATTTTTGATTTCGTCTTGAGCTTTCTTTATTTTACTTTCTAAATCGTCTTCGTTTGTTGATTTGGCTTTTTCTTTAGTGTTTGTTGTTTGTTGGGCTGTGGCCGCTTTATTTTTATTCTTTTCTTTGTTTGCTAAATATTTGCCTCTACCCCATTTATAGAGTTTATTGGCCAGCAACCCAGCAGCAGCGCCGAATGGACCACCAATCATAGCACCAACGCCAACTGATCCTAAATCACCTGAGACATATTTATTTTCTTTTTCTTGTAATGTTTGTGAGTTTTCAACCATATTATGACCATTGAGCTAAGTGTGAATGTACTACGTCTTTGATTGAATCGATCTTCGCCTTTAGAGCATCTCTTCTTTTGCTCATGTTGTCAGTTGAGATTTGGAAGTCTGGATCTAATACAACAGAAGATCTCATAGTAATAATTGAATCTAAGAAATAATATTCACAGAAATCACATACCCATTCTTCTCTTGATGGGGCAATATAATTAGGATCATCAAAACCCAAGCCAATATCGTAAATAATTTGTCCTAAACCGAATGGAGCCAAAATATGAATCTTTTCAGAGGCCATATCAATATCGTATTGCATTTGACCGTGAGAAAGATCTTCATAAGTTTCGTATGTAATCTGTGTAAGTGGATTAAAGTTGTTGGCGGATAATTGAACACCTAACAATTGACGATCAAACATGTTAGGATTTGAACGCATGTTCCAAGAAGGAAGGTTTCCACGTGTAATACCTAAGATGTAAGCGTGCTTTTGTTGTTCTTCGTCAATTTTTGGTTCACCAGATGCCCAAATTTCAGAGAAGTTGATCACTGTGGTTGTCTGTTGAGTACCATATGTTTTAGCTAAACGAACACGGAAAGGCCAGTAACGCCAATATTCTCTACAGCCCATCTTTATAGCAGTATCTTTTACGCCTTGCTCTGCTACTGAAATCAAATATCCTGGATTGGCTGTTGCGAGGAATAAACGGTCATTAATTGCCTCAGCCATAAAGTTTTTATTTATCATATTACAAACCTACTTTTATTACCATTTATAGAACTTTTTATTCGGTAAACAAAGTAGGTAAGTAAAGTTTTAGACTGCCCTTTTGCCGGCCAATCCTTGACTTATTGTTTTTGCTGCCGAAAGAACAACAAGCATCCACAATAAAGGCTTGAGAACATGAACCCACAAGAAATAAATTATTTTTCCGATGTGATAAACCGTTTTAGATAAAGCCATACTAAAGAAAAACAAGAACATAGTCCAAATTTTCCAATAATTAGAGTCCACCCAAGAATTCCAGTCATCCAACCATTTATATTTAGATACTTTTCTTACATATGGTTGAATATCATTTTCATGTCTCATATTATGCATAAGTCTAGGAATCTGGCATAAACGATTGAATGAAGCACGAACAACAGTGGCGGCGAAAAATAACGCATACCACCACATAAAAAACACATTACGGGTCCAAATTCTTTTTATGGACTCTTCAAATTTTTTAGAGTTGTCAATGACTTCTATACTTTTATTCATTTTTACCTCTTTATGTAATTAATGATAGCAAGCCTAAAAATAATTCAAAATTAAATTTTATTATTTTGTTCTATTTAGCATGGAAAAGAATTATTTGTATATTATCAGTAATGGCGATGGTGCTGTAAAGGTTGGAGTAAGTAAAAATCCCCAAAAAAGAGTAAAACAACTCCAAACTGGTAATGAAAACAAACTAGAATTGATATTTTTTGAAGAATTTGAGTGTCCTAGATCTAAAATCTTTCAAATTGAGAAGATGGTTCACAGAGATTTGCATATGAGATGCGAAAGAAAGGTAGGAGAATGGTTTTATTTGGATAAATTAGGACTAGAACAAGTAAAAAACACGATAATTTGGCACAGAATCCGTTATGATAACTAAAAACCCCCAGAAATTGATCTGAGGGTTTATTTTTTACAAAGGACTCACTATTTTAGAGGGCTTTCATGGCTGTTATTCTCAAATTTCTTTCATTATCTTCAGATTGATCGTTTGTATATGCTTCTAAGGCTTTTTGTAACATCTGTACTTTGAATTGAGTTGCATTTAAACGACTTTGCCAACCGCTTATTTTTTCATTTCCGTTCATCAATCCAATATTACCATTTTTTATGGCTTCACGTTCTCTATCAATAGCTTGTTGAAGTTCTTCTGTGGTTTTTTGTAGTGTATTTATTTTTCTCGTAATATAATCAGTAAAACTTTCTTCTGGTTCTTCTTCCGCATTAGGATCAGGATTTTCTACTGGTCTAGCATGTCTTGCTTCGTTATATTTATCTACGTTTTCAAAAATTGTTCTTAGTTTTTCTAGTGTTGTTGACATTTGTTGCGTCCTTTGTAAATACATTTTTATAGAACTACTTTGGTAATTAAATGAAATTTTCTTCTTACTTTATTATTGTTTATTAAATTCTTTTATGATATAATACAAATATGAAGAGGAAAAAATGAAAAGAGAAAAATTTTTATATTGGAATTACTATATTCCTGAAGATAATCGAAAAAGCCCAGTAATCGTGAGTTTTTTTGATATAGGTGACTACAAAGATCGTTATGTGTTCTTACATGTCAGTAGTAATATTTCGTTTAATGTAGAAAAAGATTATGTGTTGAGTGAGTTAGAACAATATGTATATCCCATCTCAAAATTAGAAGAAGATATGCTACTAGATGAGATGGGAGAAAATGGCAAGCGACAATATACCGAAATACTCCGATCAAACCACCTAGATGAAAATTACAAACTTTATTCCTTTTCTATTACTTCCGAATCTACTTATCTGCTTACCAAGTTTTTAGAATCTACTTTAGAAAAACCAATCAAAATATCACTGTCAACCCTGGAGTAAAACAAACATGAGTTGGAATTGGAACAATGAATCTTTACATCAGCATACCCCTAGAAATTACATGGCTGATGGAGTTGTTTATATTCAAGATGAGATTAACGAAGAAAACTGTGCATTTATGATTGGGGATATGCACAAATATGTTATGTCTGAAGAAAACGCAGGAAAAGAGCTAAATATCGTTATCAATACTCCTGGTGGTAGTGTGGATATTATGAATCAGATATCTGCCTTGATGACAATTGCTAAATTACGTAATATCAAGGTTGTTACATGGGTGTTTGGTTGGGCTGCTTCCGCTGGATCTTTGATTGCTGTTCAGGGTGATGAAAGATGGATGTCCAGAAACGCTGTTCATATGATTCACTTTGGGTCTATGATTGAATTTTTCACAAAAGAAACTGAATTGACTAAATCCTATAAATTCAATCAAGAATATGCCAAACGTATGCAGAAAATCTATTTGGATCACTGCCCTAAATTGACACCATCAAAATTAAAGGAATTAGAAGAAGATGAGATGGGTAGACTGTGGGCCGATGAGTGTTTAAAATTGGGGATTTGCGATCATATTATTGAAGACGACTATGATGAAAAAGTAAGACAAGAAGCCGAAAGTGCAGAATTGTTGACTGAATTGCTAAAGATGAAGAAACAAAAGAACGCAGCGAATAAAAAGAAAAAATAAGTTTGGAGATAGTTATGAAGGCTTTTAGTAAGTATCGTGAACCAATGATGGAAGATTATAAGAAGTGCTGTAAAGACGAGGGTAAAAAGCTTACTAGGGATGAATATAGAAAAGTAGGAAAATATAAGACCTTTATGATTGAACGTATCTTTGGCGGTTGGAATGGTTTTATAAAAGAGATTGAAACCAGTGTAGTGTGTGCTAGAGGTAAAAGAAATATAGTAAAACAAACTAGAAACAAAAGAGTATTGATCACTTCAGCCTTTGATGGTAGTGAGATTGATATGAATTGCTGGTTGACTTTGAAAAACTATGCAAAAGTAAATAATTGCGATTTGTTTGTTTTATGGGGTAAGGCCAATCGTGCAGGCGTTTTATTTCATCATGACGTATATGCAGAACTTGAGCCTTATTTGGCTACAGATATTGAATTTATGAAAGATAAAACATGTGTAGCAAAAGATCTTCAAATTTCATACAGTCAGAAGAACCCATTAATCAATTTAGATAAGCTTTCTAATTTTGTTCATACTTATATTGTAGGATCTTCTAAACAGTATATGAAAGTTTTACCATATGATCCTAACGATGTATATAAAGTAGCTTGGTCAACAGGCACAATTTCTAGTATATGTTATGATTCCACTGTTTCTGCACAATTAGATAAACAAAATCATACATTTGGAGCGGTTTATTTGGAATATAATGAAGTTTCTGGTAGATATATTACAAGAAATCTTATTTATAAAAACAACTTTATAGCTGATTTGAATAAAATTTATACCACAGACGATGTTATGATAGAAGACTATGTTCCTGGCATGGTTTTAGGTGATTTGCATTTACCAGAAGAAGATGAAAAATCAATAAATTATACCACAAACATGATACGAGATTTAAAAGTCAAAACTGTAATTCTTCATGATATTTTTAGCTTTAATAGTATTTCACATCATGATTTCAATTTGGCTCTTACTCGGCTTTTGAACCGTACACCAGAAAATGAATCATTAGAAACCGAAATGTGTATTGCTAGTGAGAAATTAGATGAAATAGCTGCTGAATGTCCTAATACTAATTTTATTGTTGTTCATTCTAATCATGACGATTTTATAATGAAATATTTGAATAGTTGTGATTTTACGCATGACACGGCAAATGTTGTTACTGCTATGAGATTATTTGTAGATATTATTGATGGTAAGAATCCTTTATCTAAATTTTTGAGACAAAAGAATATTGAATTTTTGCCACAAGGATCTACATATGAAATATCAGGATTTGAAGTAGGACAACATGGTAATTTAGGTATAGGCGGAATGAGAGGATCAAGCACCACCTATTCCAAAACTTACACTAAATCAATTACAGCTCATACTCATTCTCCGGCCACTTTTGAATCATCAATTGTGGTTGGAACAAATAGTAAACTAAGACTATGTTATAATGATGGAATTTCAACGTGGGCACATAGCAACGTAATTATTCACGGAAATGGCTCCTATCAACATATTTTTTGTGATTAATTGAAAATTTTTTCTGAAGTTCTGTTTTTTACATAGTTCTAAATATTGTAACCATTAAAACAAAAGGAAAATAAAATGGCAAATAAAAAAGTCAATAAAATTGAAAAAGCTAAAAAGCCGGTAAAAGCTGGCAGAAAAGCTAATAAAATTGAAAAGACGCAACCAAAAAAAGCTGCTCCCCAAAAGAGAGTAAAAGTTCAAAAAGTGAAGATTAGTTCAATTCCACAAGAAGTAATCACAGAAAGCAAAAAAACATACAAAATTTTCGGCTATGATGTCAAAAAATCATATGTTTGGACTGCAGTTGCTGTAATTGTTTTGTTGTGCATTATTTTCTAATTAGACAACTTTAAAAAAGGAGCCACAATGTCACAAAAATATGTTGCCTTAGACGGTAATGTGTTCGTAAAAGAAAAGAAAATCGAACACAGAATTGGTGCTTTTACAATGCCTGATAGTATCGATGTTGATTATACATTTGGTACTGTTGTTTCAGCTGGGCCGGGAACTTATGAGAACGGCATATTTGTTCCAAACACGTTACAGGTTGGGGATGAAATTGTATTTCCACGCACAGTAGGTAGTAAAACACACTTCAATAACGAAGAAGAATTGATTTTAGTAAGGGCATGTGATGTTATTGCACGCCTTGAAGAAGTTGCAGACTAGTAAAAGGAGAAAACTAATATGAGTCGTAGTGCACTATTTGATTCAGAAGCACAAAAATCATTAGTAAAAGGTGCTCATTTGGTCCGTGATGCTGTAAAGGTTACCATGGGGCCTAAAGGTAAGACGGTGGTTATTCAACAAGCCAACAACAAACCGCCTGTCATTACGAAAGACGGTGTATCTGTAGCTGTGGAAATTCAACCTAAAGATGAAAAGGTTGCCATTGGTTCTCAGTTGATTTGCTCTGTTGCTAGAAAAGCATTAGGAGAGGCTGGAGACGGTACTTCTTCTGCTACAGTGTTGGCAGGTGCGATTATTGATGAGGGCATTAAGTACACTAATACAAATGCTGCTTTGAGTGATATTCGTAAGGGTATTAGCCATGCAGCAGATGATGTTGTGGCAAAATTGTCTGAATTATCAACACCAATTACAACAGATGAACAACTGGTAAATGTTGCTACTATTTCCGCAAACGGTGATAGAAAGTTGGGCCAGATTGTTGCCGAAGCCTATTCAAAAGTAGGTAAAGATGGTGTTGTAACGATTGAAGAAACAAAAGAACGTGAAATCTCATTGAACTTTACAGAAGGTATGAGATTGGATCACGGGTATTCTTCTCCATATTTCGCTGTTGGTTTTGAAGATGCAACAATTGAATATGATAATGCTGCGGTTATGTTGGTTGATTCTAAATTGTCCAATATGCAGGTTACATTGAATTTGTTGAATCACTTTGTTCAAGCCGGTACTCCAGTTGTCATCATTGCTGAAAGTATCGATACACCAGTTTTGAATTTATTGGTAAAGCATAGATTGACAGCTGGCTTGAACATTGCCTGTATTGACGCTCCTGGTTTTGGTCAAAGAAAGACTGAAATTTTGAGAGATTTGGGCATTTATTTGGGTGGTGAAGTTGCAGATGATATGTTGGGTGTCCGTTTACAAGATATGGGACCTGAACATTTTGGTCACTGTGAAAAGATCATTATCAAAAAAGATGAAACAATTATCCGTGGTGGTAAAGGTGACCAAGAAAAACTTCAAGAACGTATCGCTGCAATCAAAACAGCCATGGATAACACAGATGTCCAATATGATAAAGACAAACTGAAAGAACGTCTTGGGTCTTTGACAACTGGTGTGGCTACAATCCGTGTAGGTGGTAGCTCCGAAGAAGAAATCAAAGAATTGAAAGATCGTTTGGATGACACAATGTGGTCTGTAAAATCCGCATTGGAAGAAGGCTTTGTCCCTGGCGGTGGTCGCACATTGGCTTATTTGGCTGATCATATGGATTTTGACAAGTATGCTAAAGAATTGAATGATGACGAGCTGATTGGTGCAAAGATCCTTCAAAAAGCTATGCGTGCAACTTTCTCAACCATCTTAGAAAACGCTGATGAAAATCCAGCTATCTATATGAAAGAGTTGAAAGATGCAGAAGTCACCGATGGATATGATGTAGCAAAAATGGAACGAGTGAACTTAGTTGAAGCAGGTATTATTGATGCAACTAAGGTAGTTAGAAGCTCATTACAGGCAGCTACAAGTATCGCTGGTTTGGTATTGACAACAAACGTGGTGATTACACAAGATCCTGAAGAAAAATCAGGTATTAACATAACAGGTATGATGGCTCCTGGTGTTATGTAAAGCGGTGAGGACTAGATGGGACTCAATATCTCGTCTAGTCCTTTTCTAGGATATCTGGCAAGTTCTATAAATACATGAAAAAGCAAGAAAAAGTTTTTAATTACAGAAGTGTTATAGAAGGCAAACAGATAGATTATTTGGCTGCTTTGCGTGACTCATCCTTTTTCAATTTATATGGCATTCCTGTTGAAGTAAAAATACCAAAAAATGAAAATAATTTGGATGAGTATATCAACTATGTAGATGACGAATGGGATGTTCAAAAAACTGTTGTTGTACCAAAGTTTACTGAATATCGTAGCATTTTATCTCAGTTGGGTCAAACAGCAGAAGATGAGTATCCATTAGAAATCCTTATCCCATCTGCATTACATTTGCCAAGAAACTCCAGAATTATCTTGGATGAATATAACTCTCACGAAAATAAGATCGCAAGAGAGTGGAGAGTTCTATCTACGGAGTCTAAACAGCTTAGTAATAGTAAAACTTATACAAGAATTGCTTATTGTACTCCGGCCCGTGCAAGTATCTATAAAACGGCTAATGTTCAAGATCTTACTTTGGTATGTCAATTTGAACCAATAAGCGATTATGTTATTTTACGAGATTTGACCGCTACATCAGTAAATTACTTTAATGTTGTACCGGTTATGAATGGAAAGACAAAAGACGAAGCTATGGCGGAATCTACAAATGAATTAGTTTGGAAAGTTCGCCTACCATCAATATTACACTAAAGGGTAAAAAATGACACCAGGATTAACAACGGCCACAAAAACCAATATGATGAAATACTTTTTGAATGTAGAAGTAGCTGGAATTCCAGAACCAACACCAATCTTCGCAGGATTGTTAGTTGATCAAGGCGGCCCAGAACCAAACGAATTGATTATCGGTGATGGTAATTATGCTCGTGCCAGTGTTGAATTTACAGTTGTCGATGGGACAGCAAGAAACACATCTTCAATTACATTTCCAAAAGCCACAAATGATTGGACAAGTGGAACATCAAAAATTACACATATTGCATTTTATACATCTCACTATGATGAAGATTATGAAGCTTGGGTATCTGATACAACTGATAGTTTGGTAGCTATTTTGCCATTATCAGAAGCTGAATCAGTAAAAGCAACTGAAACATTTCAAATGAATCCTCAAGCAGTAAAAATGCAACTCATATAATAACTAACAACTAAAGGAAAACAAAATGGACTTTTTACATTATGGCGTTAGAAGACATGCCGCAGCTTGCACAACAGTTGTTGCAAAGAAACCAGTAGTAAAAGAAGCTGCTACTGTAAAAGAAGTAAAAGTAGAAGAACCAAAAAAGGAAGAAGAAGTGGTAGCACAAGTTGTAATGGCTGAAACAACAGCACCTGTAATGCAAGAAGAAAATATCACCATTACAGAAGACGACACAGTACAAGAAGTCGTAAAAAAAGTAAGAAAATCAAAAAAATTACATGCAAAAGTCTCTGAAGACGGCTCCAAAGTCAGAGTAAAGCAAGTATTGAAAGACTAAAAGAAAATAAAATGACTAATCTAGGCACTATTGTTACACCATTTAAATGTATAAGCTATTATGTATCGACTAAATCCTCGGTAGATAATCAGCATTCATATTGTTATTGGTTTAGAGGAAAGCTTATACGCATTGTTTCTAATAAACCATTTGCTCGTGGTGATATGCTCATTGTAAACAGTATTGAAACACAGAACAATGGTGGTGTAGTAATAAATGTCGAAGTTGATTCTGGCGAATATCAAAAATTACCAGTTCTTAGCTTCGTATCAACTAGATTAGTCTATAATAAATACTCTGATTTTGAATTTACTTCTACTCCGGGTATTACAATCATAAAAACAATAGAACAAGTCATGGATGATAACTATTCAGCTTGTTTTGTTGTCTTAAGTGAAACCTCCGGGATGATTCACGCCGTAGATAAACATATGAATAACTACTTTGACATAAATATTAGTCTTGGTTGGTCAGAATAATATAGGAATGTGAAATGCCATCAAAAAACGATAATAGAGAATATGTAAAAGCCTTAGCAAAACGAATTGTAGAACATTCTTCTTACGATCAGGATTCCAATACGCTTTTTGTGACGAATCCAGGTATCAGTGCAGAATTGTTGAAAAGATTGGCCAAAAAACAAGGATTTAGAGTTGGTCAATTGAAGGGTGGCGAATATATTTCCATTCCTTTAAATTATCGCCAAGAAGATTTAGATGATAAGTATGTTTCTCAGTTTGATAATTTCTTAGATACATATACGAACTTCAATAAAAACTATCATACATTATTGACCGCTTATAAGACTTTTGACCTTATGGAAGAAAATCTTGGTGAAGTCGATTTGATTCTGTCAACCTATGTAGAAGAAGTTTTGTCAACGGGTTTTGTAGATGATCCTTTGAAGATCAAAATTAGCAATCCTGAAGCTCAAAAGATTGTAGATGCTGTATTATACAAAAATAAGTTCTTTGCACGTCTACCAATGATCGTAAGAAATATTGCTAAGTATGGTAATATGGGATTCACTCTTTCTTATCCATACTTAATGACTCAATATGATGAAATTGATGCAAATATTGAAGAAAAGAAAATTGATGTTATAAAAGACTTGGTTATTACCCCAATCAATCCAAAATTCTTCAAAGTAACATGCGACAACTGGTATAATGTAATCAATTATCAAACACAAATCGATAATACATATTCATATACTAATAACTTGGTGTCTGTACAAAATCTTACATGGCAACCTTGGCAATTCCAACACTTCTTGATCCCATCAGAAATCACAGAACCATACGGCCAATCAATGTTGTGGTCTATGCGTTCATCTTTTGATCAATTGACAACCTTGGAAGCTTTATTGGCAGTTTCTCGTGCAAGTAAGATTCAAAGATTGGTTATTTCTATTCCTATTCCAGTTGGTGCTTCTCAAATGGATGCTTACCAATACTTGAACGAATTCAAAGCTAATTACTTGAGTTCATTGTTTACAGATGCCCCTGGTACAAAAGCTGGTCGTAAGATCCCCGGTGCTACAAGTATATTCGTAAAACCAGCTATCAAAGATTTCACAATCGATAAAATTGACTCAAATATCGACTTATCATCCACAGAAGATGTTGAATACTTCCTTGATAAGATTTTACGTAATTCTAAGCTTCCTAAGGGTTATTTGGTCGGCGATGATACAATTACAACAGCTCAAACATTGGAATCTCAAGACTTGAAGTTGAGTCGTGCTTTGGTTCCATTGAAGAGAGCTTTGGTTGATGGTACTTTGGGTTTGGTTGAAAAGATTATGACCCATGCTGGCTTCGATGTTACAAAAATCAATGTAGAAGTCACCTTAAATAAACCAATTCAGATTTCTAACGACTTGATTGCTAAATATAATGACATAATTCAATTAGTTGGTAATATTCAAGAAGTTATCAATCCAAACATGACAAACATCAATCGCTATCAGATTTTGGTAGAATTAGGTATTCCAGTAAATATCGCCAGATTGATGTGTAGTAAGTCTTCAATATCTGTTTTGCAAAATGCAGCAGACTTGAAGATGTTTATGTTGGGTCAAAAAGAGCAAGAACCTGCCACAAATCAAATTCCAGATGCTGGCTCAATTGAAGAATGCACAAAAGTTGATATGATTGGAACTTCAAAAGAGTATCTGAAAGAAAATTATGATTTGTCAGAAAACTTGAAAGAATTTTATAGTGTAATCAAGTCCGAATCACAGGGTATAGGCAAAAGAACATTACACGAAAGTCTTTTGAAGCCTAAAATAACAGAAAAAACCGAAACAGAAGAATAATGCTACAAATAGATGGTGTTTATTTAGCCTCTAAAATGGGGACAATGGTCAATCTCACTAAATCTGGGACCGAAAATGAACGCCAAAGTTTAGATTATTTCTTGTTTCAATCCTATTTATTCAAGCATTTTGATGTAGATAAAATCAATAAGATACTTGAATATTTGAATGAGCATGAACAAGTAATTATAGATTTTGATAATGACAGAGCAATGTTGGTAAAAAATCAAGATCCGAAGTTTACAGAATTGTTTATGCAAGAAATGAGTCCAGAAACTGTTGCTGGGTTTTATAACAACAATGACGGCAATATGGACGACAATAACTATAATAAACCTACTCTAGGAGATGATACATATGTTGAATCCATTTATAGACGGGCGACCAATTCCTAATATAAGGGTCAATTTCAAAGTCAAAATCAAAACCAAATCAACAGAAGAGTCTAGTATTTGGAATTCTTTCTTTGCATATGTGATGGGAAAGCCTAGAACAAAAATAGAGTTTATTACAGTAGCATTAATGCGTAATTTCTCCTTATCAACAATCAAAGTAGAAGATCTCAATGGCGTTATTGCTGATGAAGATTATGAAAAGTTGTTGACAGTGGAAGAAATATTCAATGAACGCCTCCCGGTTGATTTAAAGGCCTTTATTTTATCAGTATTTCAGGTGCCAATTCCATTTATAAAAGAGCACCAATAATCTAGTAAATTTATCCTTTTCCAAACCTTCTGTGTCAGTTCTATATATGGACATAATGTTTTACAGAAGGTGTTTCACGTGATTTTTGTAGAAAAAGAAAACAAAGAACTTCTTGAACAATATTTAGGAGATTATGCTACATGGATGCCTTACGGTTTTGGTGGTAAAGGCATGCTTGGTTTATATCCAACTAATGAACATTCTGAAGAAGAAATTATGGAAGAGCTAAGAAAGCATAAAATCCCTTATTATACAGAAGTCTCTGAAGCGGTTGTATTATTTGAAAGTGGTAATGACTCAGCAGAAGAAGCATATAAAGGTATTTTCATTGACCGCAAAACTGGCGACTTCAAAATTCTGACAGGACGCTTCCCAGATAAAAAAGCTATGATCAACAAGTATGGTACATTGGGTAAAGACTATATCGCACGTAAAGTGTTTGAAAAACCAGTATTTGATTGGATTTTGAATAATGCAAAGTCTTCACTTGATTCATATTTGATGTTTTCTACTGCTTTTAGTAAATGGAAAGACAATTCAATCTTGGACAAATATTATATGAAGTTGATAAACGATATGCCACAATTATTCAAAAATGTTAGAGCTCAAGATAAAATCGGTGGAGCCGATAAATCTAAAAATGCTGATAAAGAATCTGTTGGCCTTGAAGAAACATACTCACCAAAGAAAGGCGAACCAAAAAAACAAAAAATCTACGTAAAAACATACGACAAAGATGATAATGTTTTGACTGATTTTGGTAATAACTCTTATAATGTTATTGAGTATTACCCCGAGGTAAAAGGTGATCTTTATAATAACATTGATTTATGGCAATTATTGCGAAAGATGGTCAAAAGATCTGAAGAATTGACCGGGCAGCAAGTTGATTATGTTACCGTTGATGATAGACCGGATGATAGTATGTACAAACATACATTAATGGCACCAACAAGAGAAGATATTTTTGATAATCATGACGAAGATACTGGTTTTATTCATGGAGATGAAAAAGCCTATGAAGATCCAACAGTTGTTTTGAAGAATTTTGACATATATTGCAGAGACAAAGACGGTAAAAAAATAAAATGGGATTTGTATCCAATTATTCCAATAAATATTGAAAAGAAAGACTCAGAAGATGAGGTGGCAATAATTGACAATTATCCTGTTTGGTACACGGCTGTGGAAGTTTTGAATTCCGCTGGACAAACAAGCCCAGATGACCGTGTTTATATTATTAATCCAATAACCGGCAAAGAAATGTGGGCCAATAGACGTGCGGCTATAACAAACAAGCATAATATGGATCCAAAAAGAAATCATGATGACGATTTTTGGAAAACAACCCCTAAAGACGGTGGTGAAGGTAAGGTAAAACACAGTACTTGGGCAAAAGTAAAAGCGAAAGATCGTGACGTTTATAATAGTAAAAAATTTGGTAATGCAGAATTGGCTGACATACAAAGATTACTTCACAATGATGATCGTAGTAATGTTAATCGCAGATCTTTTGCTAAAATGACAAGAGATTACGCTGCAAATCAAACAAACAACAATGAGTCTGTAGAAATGTCCCACGAAAATATTTTACATGAAGAAATAAAGAAACTCATAGAAGCTTATGGTGTATATGATTTACCAGATGTATCTTCTAACCTGGATGATATGTTAGAGAAAAAAGATACAGTTCGTTTGTATGTAAAGAATGATTTAGGTAAAGAAGATTCTGAAGTTGTATTTGCTGATATGGAAGATGAACGTTGTATTGATGATATTATTGCTGCGGCTAATAAGTTGAAAAGTAGAAACAAAGGTAAAAAAGTCTTCTATAAAATCAATGATGATATGGAACAAGAATATGGATTCTAAATAATGACAGTAACAAAAATCCCATTGACATTAAAACAATTACCAAAAGACTTGCACGTAAACACTGGTGCAACGGCCTTGGGTCATAGTTCAGATCGTTATTATCATGCTTCTTCCACATATTCCACTGGTGGTTCAACTTTACCAATGTCAGGCTATGTGATGGAATCCAATTTCTTTGATGAACTTATGAATTATCTTGGCACAACAGAAGAATGGACAGAAGCCGGATTCATTTTACCAGACGGGACTTTGTTGGATTTATCAGGTAAAGAACAAGGCGGGGATGAAGAAAAAAGAAACCTACAACATAAAGACGTAAGAGAATTTGGTTATAGTCTTGCAGATTTACTAGATAATGGTGCAATTAGATTGGGTTATGGAGGTCAGCCAACGCCTTTTGTTCAAGTATCTTTGAAAAGCGGAATGCCAACATCCGCTCAGTGGGATAGAATAGATGAATTGTTATCCATGTCTCCGTATAAATTAGATTTTGAAGCCACAATGGAAGGCTCAGATAAAGATAATCCTAAAACTAATTTTTATAAACAATATAATTTAGAATCAGAAGTAAAAGACATCAAAAGAGATCTTCAGGCATATATGAATGGAGATAAGTCTAATATTGGACTTCCAAGTGTAACCGAAGGAACATATCCCCTAAGTTACCCAAAAGGACCTTACGGACCGATGTATAATGGTTCTAATATACTAACTTCAGGAATAGCTCCGATGGCATATCTTAATCAAGGCGGCTTTATAGATTTAGACGAACAAAAACTGCATTCTGAATTGAGTAATTTGATTTGGGATAAAAATAAAAAAATCAAACCAGATGTAAAAAATAAATTACTTGAAATAGCACGTTTGTTCCGTGAAGATCTAAATTTATACACCAATAAAGATATTAGAGTCACTGGATCTTTTGCTAATTATAATTATTCGGACGAGAAAGATGATGAGGGAAATTATAAGAGCGATATTGATCTTCATATTGTTTATGATTTTGACGAGTTAGGTATTGATAAAGATATATTGTCAGAATTGTTCTTTGCTAAAAAAGACTTATTCAACAAACAATATAATTTCCTAATTCATAAAATACCTGTAGAAGTTGGTGTAGAAGATATAAATACTCCACTTGTTTCTACTGGTGTTTATTCATTAGAAACAGATGAATGGATTGTAGAACCTAAAAACGCAAATAAAGAAATACCAGATGTAAAAGATGCTGATTTTGATGAAGTAACACAAAGAATTGAAACAGCAATCGAAACTAAAGATAAAAACCAAATGAAAGAAGTTTGGGCTTGGATTAGAAACTTGCGTAAAACATCATTAGCAGCCGATGGAGAATTTGGAGAAGGCAATCTGTTATTCAAAAGACTTCGTAATGGTGGTTATTTGAAGAGACTAAAAGATGCTATAAATGATGCTGTAAGTAAAGAATTGTCTCTTGAAATGTTCTATACCTCAAGATTCTATCCAAAAACCCCAATTCCAACAGCTCCAGAAATAAGGCCAATGTAATGTCACTAAAAGAAAAAGAATTACAACTAAAGAAAATGATGGAAGATGAACTAGAAGCAAAATCTGGTCACCATACTCCAGAAGGACTCTTTACGAAACCAACCAAAGATATTGTTGATGGATTGTTGAAAGACGCTCACGGTGATGAAGAGCTGGCTTTGAGACGTATTACCTTTTATATTAATAGGGCTGGGGATGGCTTATCAAATAAAACAGCTGTAAATGCCGCAAAAAGAGAACTGGAAAAGAAAGTTGAAGCAAAAAGAGAAGCTAAAAAGGCAAATTTCCATGATGTTTTGAGCGAATACTTCAACAAGGCTTATCATAATATGTTTGAAAAGAATGATAAAGATGGGCCTAAATTAATGCCCCCAAGAAAGTCTTTAGATTATTTGTTGGATAATGACATCAATGTTGCTTGGATGCTTGGTTCTCCACACCCAGAAGTTGTAGACACGAAAAGAAATAAAGCTTTGGGCCTGTTTGGTGTGCTTGATGATGGTACATTATTGATGAGGACACACAAAGCAAAAGAAAATGAGCCTGGTGGTAAAGCGCATTGGTTTGATGAAGGTATCCGCATTACTCCACAAGAATTCAAGGATATGTTGGAAGATGATAAAAACAATGAATCACAATCACCTTGGACTAAAGACATATATGACCATTATCAAAGCGTAGAAAATGAAAAAGATATTCTAAAGAGTGGGGATAAGCTTTTCGATGCATGGATAAAACGCTTTTATGATGAAAATAAAGAAGATTTAGGGTTAGAAGATCTTTATGATAAAAAATCAAACAGATATAATATTAAAGTATATAATGAATTTATAAAGTTCTGGGACGAATTACCAGATTATGAAAAAGAAAGATATGCTCCAAATGTTCCTGATCCTTGGGACTTGGCAACTTTAGATGTTCATAAAAGTATGCCAGTTATAAGAAAAAGACAAAGAGCATCTTCGAGAAAATTGAATTCAAAAACTGTAAGAGGGTCTGTAGATGCTCCAAAATTAGCTACACCAAAAGAACAAGATGCTTGGGAAACATATCAAGTACTAAATTCTATTGCTAAAAATGATAAAAACTTAGACAGCAAAATAAATCCAGGTTTTTTTGAAGCAATAAAATCAATAGTCTGTGATGATAGAGATAATATAAAACCAGACAGATCACGTATCGAATATTGGAAAAATACGTTTATTGGTGACGAACCAGAAAAATTTGCCCAATCAATATATCCCGAATTAAACAGTACCGATAAAAATCAAATAAAGGATAGAGTTAGAGCAGAAGTTATGAAAAAAACATTAAATTCAACTTCTGAAGGTAAAAAAGATCTTGCCGCCGCTGAAAAACAGGCAGAAGAAATTCGGTCAAAGACAAAAGACAATGAAGAAGATCCAACCGAAAAAGAGTCTAGATTTATTCGTTATTTACCGGATAAATATAAAAATGATGAAAGTATTACCCAAGAAATAGCTCAAACTTATGAAAAAGAAATAGCAAGAACGGAAGCAACACTAAATGCCGCCCGCAAAGAAGCTGAGGCAGAAAAAAGAGCTGAAATCATTGAAGATAACCCAGATCTAGATAAATATGCTGAATTAATGTCTCGCTGTGAAAAGCTTTATAAATCATGGGTCGAAGACTATAGAGGTATGTATGGAAAAGTCGATGCCGATGAGCCAATAACCAAAGAAGATATTGAAGACTTCGAAAAGGCAATGAAAGATCCGGACATAGATGGTGATTTTGTAAGAAAAAGATATGGGCCAAAGTATTCAGAAGTTAAACTTGTAAATCCTCTAGAATTGGTAAAAAGAGTAAAAGACTTCGATGAAAAATTCCCTGGGCTGAGAAAAGACATTAATCAATGGAAAAAAGATGTAGAAGATCCAAACATTGAAATCAGAACAGTAATTGTCTCAAGTAGTCCATGGGTTGTTGAAAAAGAAGTTCGTAAAAAGGTCGGTAAAAACTCAGACGGTTCAGATAGATGGGAAACTGTAACAAATGATGAAGAAAGACAAGCATTGTTACAGAAAAAAACAGCAAAAAAACCAGAATATAAACTTGGTGACCCAGAAGAGTTGAAGAGTTTACGTAAGAATGATGAAACAATGGAAAATAAAGTAAAACGTTGTTTGAAAACTTATTTGGGTGACAAGTATGTACATTTTGCTGATGAGGTTATCTCAAGTGGTGAAATGAACGGCAAAGAAGATAAATGGGTAATAAGTGGAGTAATTGAACGTCCTGGTAACAACAACCCAAGATTTCAGATAACAAGCACCACAAACAATGGTTTCAAATACCCCGTGTACGTACCATTGTTTGATGCAGACCATCCACGTGAATGTTTGGCTTATTGGTTGAAAAAATATAATAACAAAGACGAAAAACCAGAAAAAGAACCAGAAAACAATGAAGAAGATAATGATGATGACGACATCTCATTAGCCGATCTTGATAAATATAGAGATCAAATACTAAAGAACAATGAAGAAAGTGGCGATAACGAGGAAGAGGAAAAATAATCATGTTTTTAGATAATATTAAAGACGTCTTATTTGAAAATGGCTATATCTTTGATGAAAAAAAGACAAAAGTCATCTCAGATCCTAAAACTGGCGTAAGTGTTAGTAAGGATGAAGACTACATTTACGATAAGTTGAAGGAAAAATACGGCGAAGTAAAGAGACAATATAAGGATGAAGATAGATATCCATGGGATGTGGACTTCTATATTCCATCTGAAGACCTTTTTATTGAATATCTAAAACATTGGACACATGGACGCCGTGTATATGACCCAGAAGATCCAGAATGTCAAGAAGATGTGCGCTGGCTAAAATCAAAAGCTGACGACAATGAATTTTATAAAAGATGTTTAGACCAATGGACAGTAAAAGATCCGGAGAAAATGGCAGTAGCAAGAGAAAACGGATTGAATCTTGTTATTCTTTATAATCTTCGTGAATTTGATCGTTGGTTTGAAAATCCTGATATGCAATATAGACAATATAAAGACCCAGATCCATTACAATATGACTCTGAAGATTACTTCGCAAAGAAAGCACAAGGATACGACACTAATGGTAACGACGCCTTTCCTTATGATCCATAATATTCAATGTTTTTGTAAATTAAGCCCCTTTTATAGGGGCTTTTTTAGTTCTTAATATAAAAGGAACAAAGATGTTTTATGGTTATGTTTATAAAATAACAATTCCAACATCAAATGGTGATAGATATTATTACGGAAAGCATAAATGGAATAAATATCCTCAAATAGATACACATTATTGGGGTAGTGGTAGAAAAATTAGCAATTGGATAAAAAGCCATTTTGGTACAAACAAAAGATCAAATAGCTTAAATATTACTCAAGCTGAAAAAATAGGACTTAAACAAGAAGCAATAGTTTGGTGTAAAACACGAGAAGAGCTAGATCAAAAAGAGTATGAAATAGTATCAAAAGAAATAAAAAATCCTTTATGTTGGAATTTAGATAGAGGTGGTAAAGGCGGAAATAGAGAAAAGCCTTTTTCAAGTGAATGTATTGCAGCTAGAAATAAAAAATATAAAAACGCACTTGGTAAATTTTATTGGAATAATGGAAAAGAAGAAATATTACAAAAAGACAACCCAGGATCTGATTGGGTCAAAGGCAGAATTCAAAAATGTAAATGGTATAATAATGGGAAAATTGAAATATACGCAAAAGAATGTCCAGATGGTTTTGTTTGTGGTAAACTAACAAGTATTACGCCAAAAAGAAAAGTTTATTGTGTTGAATTAGAAAAAGAATTCGAATCAATTGCAGAAGCCACCGTGTATTTCAACAAAAATCATTCTCATATCTCTGATTGTTGTAATGGCAAAAGAGAAACATGGCGTGGATGCCATTGGAAATATATTGATTGATAAAATAAGGGAAATAAAGGCTAAAACTTCAAACAATGAAGTTCTATATACTGTTATAACAAATTTATAAAAAAGTAAGGCCTAATTCAATGAGTAAAACTTTATTTATAGAAAATTCACCTTTTTTAACTCGCTTGGTGATTGCTGATGAGTTGAAGGAATCTATTTCAATTAAACAAGGTAAAAACAATACCCTTATAGTAAAAAATATTCCAGGTACAATTCTAAACCGCACCAATCAAAATGGTCGTATCTATAGTACTGCTGAAATTCAGAGAGCAATTGATGCAGCAAGACCACAAATTGAAACAAAACAATTATTGTGCAGTTGTGATGAACACCCAGAAGGCTCTTTTGTATCACCTTCACACGCAGCATTTGTAATTATTGGTGCATATATCAAAAAGAACGTAAAGTTAGAAGTTGAAGGCGAGAAAGGCACATATGATGTATTGTTCTGCGATATTGAAGTTTTGAATACATCAGAAGGTAAGAATTTACAGGCTTTATTGTTATCAGGTTGCAGCTTGGGTACATCTATCCGTGGTTTAGGTGATATGGATGGTGATCAAGTTGTCAATTATGAATTTTTAGGTTTTGATATTGTTTCTAATCCTTCATCTGGCACTTTCACAAATATGCCAATCTATGAAGCCAAGATTGAATCAATAGAAGAAAATGCATTGAATGAAGCAACAAAGTTTACAGTATCCACATATGCTTCTAATACAACTCATGATTTGAACCAAGCTATGCAATTCCAAAACAAAGTATCTAATTCATTGGAATATGGCACTATCACAAACATGAACACCAAGATGGACCAAGAAGTAGATCCAAAAACAGGTGTAGAAAAAACAGTTGGTGAAGTTGAAGTAGAAACCAGTGACGATACTAGTGATTTGAAAACAGCTTTAGAAATTGCCGGTCGTGCATTTACAAACCCAGATAATGTTAATGTTACATCTATCACAATTGAAAAAGTTGATGAAGATGATGACATGAAAGATAGTGTGCAGACAGACGAAGCAGTTTTGAAAGAAGAAGATCCAACAGAAGAAGATAGTGCTGGAAGAAAATTGTATGATCTATGGAAAAGTGTATATGGCGATCAAACAATGACTGTACGTACTTCAGGTCCAGATGTTGGTATTTTCCCTGCATATGATGGTTCAGCAATTTGTTATGGTTTGTTGGATGGCCAAGGTGGTGTTTCCAGTATAGAAGACTCAATTCCATATGCTGAAGGCGACAGCTTGACAGCAAAAGTTAGTGAATTGATGGATAAAGTTCATGAAGCTTATGGCTATGAAAGTGATTTGTTGGATTCTACCCAAGAAGAAGAAAAAGGCGAATTACAAGAGGCTCCTTTGTGGGGTACAATGGCCAAATTCAAAGACTGGGGACATTCAGCTGTTCAAGGTATCAAAAATGCATTCCATAACTATCAAACAAACGTCAAACCAGAAGAAATTTGGAAAGCAGTAAGCAAAGGCCAAAATAACTTCCTAAAAGCTTGCGTTGATCATGGTGTCAATTTGAATATCAAGCAAAACGGTGTTACTCCATTAATGTATGCTGCAACTCATGCTATGCCAGAAACTGTAGATGTGTTGGCTAAAGATAAAAACTTGTTAGACGCAACAAATATGGATGGTAATACTGCTTTGATCTTGGCAACTGCTTATGCTAAAGATAAAGATGTTGTTGATACATTGTTGAGAAATGGTGCTAATATGGATGCTGCTAATAAAAACGGCAAAACAGTATTTGATTATGCACAAAACAAGCCAGAAATCATGGAAGTTTTGCAAAAGTATAAAGAAGCACCAAAAGCAGCCGAGGAACCAGCAAGCGTAGAACCTCAAACCGCAGAAGAGCCAAAAGCAGTAGAAGAACCAGTGGCCGCAGAAGAACCTGCAAAAGAGGATCCAAAAGTCGTAGAACCAGAAATTCCAGATGCAAGTGATAATGCTGAAACTGTAAACTATGGCAAACCAGAAGATGAAAATGACTTTGTAAAGAACGTTGAAAAATTACAAAAAACAATGAACAAGCAAGACCCAGCAGTAGAAAAGGCTCAAGCTTGTGCAACAAATAGATTGAAAGTCATTAGTAAATTATTGAAAACTGCAGGTGTAGATGTAAACGCAGAAGATCCAGAAACTGGTTATACATTGTTGGATGATGCTTTATTGAAACAAGACGAAATTCTGGCCACATTGATCAAGGATATGGGTGGTAAGAATTCTAAAAAACTTAAATCAGAATTGAACGCATTGAAACACAATAGTCATGAAAGTGTTGAAGATTCTGAAGAAGTTTTGACAGAAAAAGAATTGTCAGCAGGCATGTGGATCAAAACACAATTATTAGACCCAACTGCAGTATACTATGTTGATGAAGTAACTGATGACGGTGTGTTCTTAATCAAGCACGCAGATCACGGCCCAAAGATCTTCATTGAAACAGATGGTTCTTTCATATTCCCATGGGAAGAAGTAAAAGACGAAGAAAATGAATCAGCAAAGAAAGAATTGTGGGATATAAATGTTGGCAATAATGAAGTCAATGTTGATGGCGATAATAGTAATGTAGATGCTGATCAAGATTCTGAACTTGAAATTGGCTTACCATTACCAGAATCAGCACAAGACGGAACAATCGAACAACAAGACGACACATTAGTAATTGATGTTGACGGAAATGAAATTGAAAAAGAATTCCGTACACCAGAAGAAGCAAGAATTGCAAAAGCTGGGTTAGAAAACGGTAAATTATCAGCAGACGTTATGTATAGTGAAAGCAGCTCTTGGTGGGTATTGAAACTTGATGCTGGGGATTTTGCTGATTGGTTTGTAACAGATGCCAATGATGTGGTTGATATAACGGCAGATCAAAACCAAGCAACAGTATTTCCAACAGAAGAAGAAGCTAGAAAGTTCCAACAAGAAAAAGGTTGTGAAGAATATGAATATGAAAATGGCCTAAGAACAAACGTAACACCTGTTCAATTGGGCATTACTGATGATGACATATTTGGTAAACAAGAAGAAGCCAGCATGGATGAAAAACTTTATGCAGACGAAGATCCAGCATCAGATTCCTTTGAGCAGTCTCCTGTTGTAGAAGAAGAAAAAGATTTGAAAGTGGTTCTTGGTGAAATTTCATATGATATAGATGATGAGCCAGACTTCGAAGGTGATCCAAAAGAAATTGAAGAACTTTTAGAAAATCATTTGCCAGAAACTGTTGAAATACAATTGAATGGTGATGAGGTTCCAGAAGAAAATGCTGAACAATACATATATGAAAAAGCACGTGAACAAACTGGATTACCAATAAAAAATGCAACCATACTTGACATAGAAGAGATTAAAAAAAAAGAAGTTAAAGAGGAAGATGAAGTAAGTATGGACATGGACGCAACAACAGATATGTCATCAGATGATATGTCCGGGTTGGAAGGTACATCTGGAGCTATTGATGTTGCTGACGATGAAATTTCTTTTGAAGATTTTGAAGAAGCAGTTACCGTTGGAGCACCAAAAAGAACAGTAAAACCTCAAACACAAGCTCGAGCTATTCTTGGCATCTTAGATGATAATGGGATTGATAGAAGATTTACAACAACAAGACCATTATTTGATTTGATGGGTAACTCTTGGAGAATTCAGGCACCAATTCCAGCAAATCCAAATTCATTACGCCCAGAGGAGAGAGTTGTTAGATTCGCATTGAAACCATTCAACATGGAAAGTGACGAAAAAATTATGGATCGTATTGTCTTGACGATTGATGAATTGAAAGATTGGATTGAGAGACCAGAAAATAAAGATCCTAACTTTGTTCAACAAGTAGATGTAGCAAATAATCGTAAAACATCTGCTTTAGCAAATCGTTTTGATACATACTCCGACACCCACTCAGCTAAGTTGCCTCATTGGGATGTTTTAGGTAATGCTGCCACACATGGCGTACATAAAGGTAGGTTTATAAGAAAAAAGACACCTGGAAAACTAAAACTAGGCTGGTAATTGAAAATATTAAAAGATTAAATAGTTCTATTTTTTATAAGGTGGAAAATCACCAAGAAACAACAAATATTCTAGAATATAAAGGAAAACCAAAATGACAAAGCAAGAATTGATTCAAAAGATCCGTGACAAAAAAGAAGCAGCGGACGTAGAAGCAAAAGATAATTTCACAATCGAAAATATCAAAGCAAGAGAAGTAGATGATGTAAAACCTGCAGAAGGCGTAGAACATGCTGATGACAACAAAGCAGGCGATGCACCAGAAGTTGCAAAAGAAGTTGCAGCAGCAGTTGATCCAGTTGTAGACGCTGACAAAGATGGCGTTTCCACAAACGGCGGTGAAAAAGAATTGGACGACAAAACAGTAGAAAACGAAAAGAAGAAAGAAGATAACGCCATGCAAGATGTTATCAACGTAACTGATCGTACCTACGAAGAAAACAAAGAAGTCCAAAACGAATTGGTTTCTCAATTGCAAGAAGCTGTAGCAAAGAATGAAAAATTGAAAGTTGAAATGAAGAACATTCAAGACGTATGCAAAGCAGCTTTGGAAGCACAAAAATCTCAATATGTAGAATACAGCGCAAAGAAAACAGAAGCTTTGATTGAATCAATCGTCAAAATTGGTGAATCAATGGAAGCTGAATTGAACGCTGAAATTGAACGTGGCAAAAAGAACTTGGTTCGTGTTGAAGCAACATTGAAAGCAAGCAACAAATTGAACAACATTTTGCGTGAAGGTTTGTTGGCTAGCCGTGAACCAAAGAAAATGGTTCGTTATGAATCTGTAATGAAACGTTACTCAAAGATTGCTGCATAATTTCTTTCCTTTGCAAGCATTACCCCAAGATTCAACCTCCTCTCGATCTTGGGGTTTTTATTTCCCTTAAATAAGCAATCGTCCCAAAACATGAGACGATCCACTTGAGCAACAAAAATGTTAGTTTTGTTGTTTTTGAGTCGAGTTGAGCTAAAAACAACACAAAACGCTCACCACCGCTACTTCGAAATCACCATACGGCAGTCCTTTTTAGTGATTTCTATTTCAGAGCATTACTAGTATACTCTAAAACTCTATTCGTCTGGTTGTATGAATGTTAATGATACACCAGCTTCTTCAAATATTTTCTTTGTCAGATCTACGCTTTCTTTCCATCTATCTGGTATTTCACGATCCCACGCATATACATTTTTTATGCCAGATTGTATAATCAAAGATGCACAATGGGCACATGGCGGCAGACCAGATACATACAGTGAACACCCTTCGAGATTCTGTTTAGAAAATAATATCGCATTTTCTTCACCATGCAACACGATTTTATATTTTATATCTCTATTCTCTAATCTTTCAGTTGTGTCATCTACTCCCACAGCAAAACCATTATACCCAGTTGATACAATTCTTCTGTTTTTATCCACTATAACAGCACCAATTTTACTTGAAGGATCTTTACTCCAAGCTGATATATGTTCTGCTAATCTCAAAAATCTTTTATGCCATTTCATTTTATTTACCTGAGCTTCCAAATCCTTTGTCCCCTCTGTCGGTTTTTTCTAGCCCATCTACAAACGCAATTTCTGGCTTCACAATAGGGCAAACTACCAATTGGGCTATCCTATCTCCTGGTTCAATATAAAAGTCGTCCTTGCCCAAATTTGTGAGGACTACGCCTATTTCCCCAGTATACCCATAATCAACTGTGCCAATGTGTGTCAATATACCTTTTGAATTATTTCCGCTTCTACCCCTAACCTGAATTTCCCAATTATCAGAGTCAAAACCATCCAGTTGGCACATAATACCTGTTTTTACCATTCCAGTGCCACCAGCAGGGATTTTACATCTACGGCCCTGGACATCTACATAACTAACATCAATTCCAGAGTCGCCTTTTTTCCAATTTAGTGGTTTTTCTCTATTTTTGTACGTCATCTGGGCTGTTTGGTTTGCGTACTTTATTTTCAGTTTCATCTGTTTGCTCCTTTTTTACCTTGTAGCAGTTTTTTGTTATTATGTACCCGTTTTTTTCAGCATTTTTACGTATTCTTGCGCTTGTAATTAATGCTGTTCCATATTTTCTTCGTCTTTTTGTTGCATGAGACTTGTTTATTTCTGGTTGCACATAAGTCTTTTTATATTCCCTCATATAATTCCTCAAGTATTCCCTTTGTGCAATCTTTTTTTCTTCTGGTGATAAGTCTTTTGTTATTTTGGCATCCAAGTTAGTAATAGCTTTATTTGCCAGTGATAGTATACCGTCTTCTGTTTTGAAAATATTTACTGTGCCAGATACCGTTCTTGTTCCGGGATTATCTAAAGCACAAATCATACTCTCCAAAAAATCAGTTAGGTTAGACATTTATAATATATCCTTTGGCCCTGTGTAATATCTTCCAACTAGTCCTTTTCTCCAATCACATTCCCATACAAAAAATACTTTCCAGCCAAGATCATATAAATACTGAAATCTGGCCTTAGTTTCACAGTACATTTGTCCGTTTGTTTTTTTGGTTAGGGAATTTATGTTTTTTAGGTTTAAATGTGTGTAGTGTCCGTGCCAGTTACAACCCAAAAACTCATAGGCTATCTTATTTGTCGGATCCACCCCATCAATCACATAAACTTTATTATTGAACCCTCTAAATACAACTTGACGCTTTACAACACCCAATTTATCTAACCAGTTGTTTTCAGCCTGACTTGTGCCTACTTTTATACCTGTTCCGTGTAGTGTCATTACTCCGGGTTTGAATCTTCTGGCTACCGGGGATACTTTTCTCTTTTTGGTAAGTTTCAGAGGTCTATAAGATAGTGGTTTTTTCTTTCTTGGCATAGTATTTAGAACTGTTTTTTATTTACTCTCCGCTCAAATAATCTGCGACAAATTGCCTTTTTTCTTTGCGAGACATCATGGTCATCTTTTTATAATACTTTTTACCAGCTTTACTCATCAAACATATATGATCAAAGTTCTTGTCGGAATCATTGTGAAATATTTCTGCGTTTTCGTAGTTGTGCCCGAGTCTTTGTTGTCGCTTTTCATCAAACACCCAATCTGGCACATAGGCTATTTCACCATCATAGTAATACTTATAATATTTGAGAAAAAACTTCAGGTGTCTCATGGTATTATTGTATCAGAAAATTATTTTTATTGCGAGGGTTGAATTTCTATTAATTTTCACTATATTTATATGTAGAAACAGGGGCAAGTTGCTTTTTAGGACTTGTCGCTACTAATTGAAAAAACAAAATATCGCTTAACTAAAGGATATAAAAATGAGAAACTTACTTAGACTCAATAATATGACTACTTTGTCACCAATCGAACAAATTATGAATGAAATGTCGGCAGGTTGGGGTAATGTATTTGATTTTTCGCCAGCTTTCTGTGGTTTGGAAAATAAAGATAAATACCCAAAATATACGATCTTGAAGAACAAAAAAGAGGAAAATAAGTTCAAGATTCTAATCGCTGCCGCCGGAATGGATAAAGAAAAATTCAAAATCACATCTTTGAAAAACAAGCTTTGTGTCACATATGATGAAACAACTGACACTAAAGACTTGGAAGATGATGAATATGAAACAGTCTCCAACACCATCTCAAAAAGAAAATTCACACAGTACTTTACGGCCCCAGAAACATATGTAATCAAGGTCGAAAATGCTGAAATGAAAGACGGTATGTTGGAAATTTATGTCGAAACTGAAATTCCAGAAGACATGAAAGAAAAAGTTATCGACATCAAATAAAAACTTAGTTCTATAATATGGGATAGGAATATCTCGGTTACATTTTAACATTTCTTTGTTTTTATTGTTGAACGGACTCTTGGGTTTCGGCCCAAGAGTTTTTTGAAGATTAAATTTGTTTTCAACATTAATTGTATTATAATATCTCTATAAAAAGGAGAAGCCCAATGAAAAACCCATCAAATGACTCATATATCAATGTAATAAAATTAATCAATTGGAAGATCAATGCCTATTTTATTATATTGCTTACTATGTTTGTCTTGAATATTTTTATACTTCATAATGTTTCTAATCAACTATATTGGCATGATAAATTGACTGTTGAAGCGATGGCGTGCGTAAAAGACCCTGATTGTAGCTTGGATGTGCTAATCGAACAGGACTATTTACTGCCAGATCATAATTAATGTTTGGTTTGGATAAACATTAAACTTGTGCCAAAAATAAAAATGAGGTATAGTTCAAATCGATAAGGGTCGCAGGGATGTCAAAACTTGCTAACCTAAACGTTGAGACCCTTGCCAAGTTTTGTTTCTCAAAAAGTCTGGATAACTGCCGAGAACAAAAACTCAAAAGCTGCTGAGAGTATAATTAATGCAGTACGTCGTTTTGTTCGTTCATTTGACGTCCTTTTCCTCTCGGCCTTTTTATGGGTTAGGTCGAGAGGTTTTTTAGTTCTATAATAAAAAGGATAGGATTGTGCAAAAACCACTAGTTTCTATAGTTTCTTTGTTGTACGAGATAAAAACTGAATATGTCAATGAATGTATAGATAGTTTATTGAAGCAGACATATGACAATATTGAAATTATATTTATAAACGACTGTTCCCCAAAAACCAATTACGATTACATAACAAAGCTATCGCCAAAGATAAAGCTTATAAAAAATGAAGTTAATCTTGGCATGAACAGAACGGCACAAAAGGCTTTCGAATCAGCCAATGGTAAATATGTTGTTCGTATTGATAGTGATGATTATATTGCCCCAACATTGATAGAAAAAGAAGTCAGAGTTCTAGAAAGTAATCCTCTGGTTGGTGCGGTGTGTTGCGAATTACAAAGATTTGGTAGAAGAAGTCAACACATAAGACGCCCATTAGTCTGGAGTTTACCAAAAATACTTGCCGGTAATATCAATGGGTGCGGTTATGCTGGTGGTATGATGTTTAGAAAAGATTTGTTATCTAAAATATCGATAAATCCCAATTATAAGATGTGCGAAGACTTGGATTTTCATATACAGATACTAGAAAACATGCAAATAAGAAGTATACACGAAATATTGTATTATTATAGATCACACGATACAAACTTGTGTAAATCTGTAAGCAACAAAGAAAGAATAAATATAAATAAAACAATATTGGCCACACATAAAAGAATTTTTTCTTTGAAGAGTGGTAATCCAATAAAATTACAAAAGAAGAATAAGTTTTTTTAGCTGTTGAGGAGGATCTAATGTTGGATTTTGTGTACATTGTTGGTAAATCTGAAAAAAACGAAGATCTAAGGTATTCACTTAGGTCTATTGCTAAACATTATCCAGATCACAAGGTTTGGATTGTTGGGTATAAACCATCGTGGGTAACAAATGTAGAGTATATTCCTGTTGATCAGAGCGGGCCAAACAAATGGAAAAATTCAATAGTTAATATTATAAAGGCATGCGAAAATGAAAATGTGTCAGAAGATTTTATTTTGATGAATGATGACTTTTTTGCAATAAAACCAAAATACTCATTAGAAGATATTTCAGACTCAAGTTTGGGTTCTTTAGAAGAGTCTGTAAAAAGGTATGCTCGTAGAACAAATGGGTGGTCAAAAGCCTTTGGTGAAGTAAATGCTTTGTTGAATAAAATGAAAATAGCGAAGCCTTATCAAAGTTATGAGGCTCATTTGCCAATAAAAATCAACAAGAAAAAATATCTAGAAGTAATGTCTTTACCGGAAGTACAAAGCTTTATGAAAACAAATAAAGTATTGCACAAAAGAACTCTTTATAAAAACTATGACAAACCAGATCATCAGATTGTATTCAAAGAAGATGTAAAATTGTTCAAACGTGGTCCGGAAAGAATAAACAATAAAATAAACATTTGTGGTTGGGTCTCCGTAGCTGATGGTGTTGTAGGAAATCCTAGTTTACCAATAATAAATAACTTATTGAGAAGCACATTTCCTACGCCTTGTAAATATGAAACAAATGGCCCTACTACCAGAGGGATGATTTATAAAAAAAAGAATAAGTTTTTCTAAAATGGGAAAATTCAATGAGTGAGCCACTAGTTTCTATCGTTTCATTGTTATATGATACAAAAACAGAGTATGTTAATGCTTGTATTGACAGCCTGTTGAATCAAACATATCAAAATATAGAAATTATTTTTGTTGATGATTGTTCTCCAAATATTGATTACAGTTACATAACAGAATTATCCCCAAAAATAAAGTTATTTAGGAATGAAAAGAATTTAGGGTTCAATAGAAACTCTCAAAAGTCATTTGAATTAGCGGCAGGGAAATATGTTGTAAAAATAGACAGCGATGATTATGTTGATAGTACATTAATAGAAAAAGAAGTAAACTTTCTAGAAAACAATTCAGATTATGGTGCTGTATGTTGTGAACTTCAAAGATTTGGCATCAAAGAACAGCACATAAAACGTCCAAAAGTATGGGATATAGAAGTACCATTATCAGGTAGAATATCTGGCTATGGTTATGAGGGCGGAATGATGTTTAGAACGTCATTGCTGAAAGAAGTTGCAATAGATCCTAATCTACCAGTTTGTACAGATTTAGATTTACATTTACAAATATTAGAAAGAACAAAAATACAAAGCATACATGAGATTTTATATTATTATCGTTCACATGATGGCAATATAATGAATGATGTGCATAAATCTGGAAAATGGAAAGGTATAGTCAATACAATTATTCATAAACACCAAAAATTATATGAACAAACACTTTCATATCATGCGACACAGAAAAATAGTATAACAAATGTAGATAATATGGATTTTGTTTATTTGGTAAAGCCTGGATATAATAGTGAAGAGTTGTATTATTCATTACGAACTATTGCCAAACATTATCCGAATAATAAAGTTTGGTTGGTTGGGTGTAAGCCAGAAGGAATAATAAATGTAAATTACTTACCAATAAAAGAAAAAAATGAAAAATGGAAAAACCTAGTAAATGATCTCATAGAGGCCTGTAAGTGTGATGAGATATCTGACGATTTTATTTATATGAATGATGATTTTTTTGCAATTTGTCCTACTATTCCATTGGCGCAAATAATAGAAAGTCATATTGGGTCGTTAGATAAACCAATAGAAAGGTATGAAAACACAAAAAGAAAACTAAATGGGTGGCACAGAGCTTTTAAATCCGTTGATAAATTAATGAAAGAAATGGGTATAAGTGAGCCATATTATAATTATGAAGCTCACACTCCACTAAGAATCAATAAACAAAAGTTTTTAGAAGTAATGCAAAAACCGGAAGTACAAAAATTTTTAGAGACTGAAAATGTTTTGCATTATAGGTCGTTGTATAAAAATTACGATAAACCAAAAAACAAGGTTTATTTGCCTCAGGATGTAAAATTATTAGGAAGAAGAGATCAAACAATGCATAAAATCCAAACATGCGGATGGCTATCTACTGCAGATAATATAATAAACAACCCTAATTTTTCATGTTTCAATAAGCTTTTGAATAATAACTTCAACAAACCATGTAAATATGAAGAGCCAAATAATTCTCTATCGGTCATATGTAATGCACCTAAAATTTCTGTAGTTATGCCTCTTTATAATGTGGAAAAATATCTTAGACAGAGCTTAGATTCTGTTATTGACCAAACATATAAGAATCTTGAAATTATTTGCGTAAATGATGCTTCTACAGATAATACCTTATCAATATTAGAGGAATATGCGGAAAAAGATAAAAGAATAAAAATAATTACAAATGAGAAAAATTTGCATTGTGGTATCTCTAGAAATGTTGGGATGAAACATGCCACAGGGGATTATTTGATTATTTTAGATGGTGATGATTTCTTCCATCCAAAAATGTTAGAATTGATGTGCGATAAGATTAGAAAAGATAATTCTGATGTTGTTGTTTGCGAGTTTTTCGTTTTTGATGAAATAACAAAGAAATTTACAAGAAGGGATGGGGTAAAAGATAAAATAATGAGAAGAAAAGCATTATTTGGCCCTATGGACTTTAAAGACATATTGTTTTATGAAATCAAACCAAACACCTGGACAAAATTATTTAAAAGATCTTTTTTATTAGAAAATAATTTATATTTTGATGATAATGTTTGCTGTACTGATGTGAGTTGCATATACACTGCTATGGTTTGCGCAAAGAAAATTAGTTTATTGAACGAGCCGCTTGTGTTTTACAGAGAAAATCAAAACGACAATTTATCAGCAAAAAGATATAATCATCTTGAAAGCCAATTCCGTGCTCTTTCTATTTTGGAAAACAACCTAAAAGAAAAAGGCTTGTTTGAAGCATATAAAAAGTCATTTATGAAAAGAGCAAAAATAACAATTGAGTATAATCATTGCCCAGAAAAATCAGATCTTGAAAAACAATTGGCTAAAGACATATTGCCTCCTGAAACTTATAACTATTTATATGAAAATAAAAACCCTCAATAAAGAGGGTTTGTTTTTACTCACAATAAAATATATTATAAGCTTTCTGATTCGCTAGATACTGGAACATAGCGCAATACAGCACGAACCAAGTATTTTTGGCCTTCACCAGATTCTGATGCTGATTCTTCAGCAGCAGCTACTGGAGCTGGTTTGCAGTGCATATTCAAAGCACGCAATTCTTTCATTTCAGGAATTTCTTCGCCTGATTCTGCAGATTCTGCTTGCATAGCTGCAATGATTTCTTCTGCTGTGATACCTGCTGTCAATGCTTCATCTACTACATCTGAATAGATTGCATGAACCATTTTGCCTTCATATACATGGAATTTTACTTCTGCCATTGTTTTTACCTTTTATTTATAAGCGCCTTGTTATTAGGTATTCAATAAGGTTTTGTTAGGCGGCGCACACATAACAAAATTGTCTTATCTAATTATAGAACTTACGTGATATTTTAAGTTCTATATTATAAGACTTAGTGGAGAATAGAATGAGTAAGGAACAAAACAAAAAACAGTCCCAAAAAGAGGTAAAAACAGAAATCAAAAAAGGGTGGAGTCTTCCAGTAAACGGGTGTCTGTATGTTATCATATTATGTGCTTTAGCGAGTATGGCCGTAAAGGGTTGTAAAATGGTAAACATGAAATATGAAGAGCAAAAAGTACGGCACGAAATGTACATGGATAGTATCAACAAAGTAAGAGCTGATACGACAAGGTATAAGGTGAGATAAGATGATATATGATGGAATGTATAAGGTTTTCAAAGACAAGGTTCTTTATCAACCACCTGCAGGTCCAACTGTCAAAGAGGCAATTGAAAACGCAATAGAAATAGCAAAAAAAGAAAAGAAGTGTGTAGAGCTTATTGCTAATGATGTGACTCTTTATATTAATGCTGGTTCTGATCCAGTAAAACAAATGGGAAAATATTTACTAAAGCTTGATCAAAGATATCGTCATGAGAAAATGAAATTACAATCACAAGTTGTAGAAAAACAAAAATAGATAATAAGCAATAGAAAGGAGAGATGTATGAAAAGTTTCCTAGAATTTATAATATCTTTATTTAGTAAAAAGGAAAAGTCTAAAGATGACGTTAATGTTTCTAATAATGTTGAGAAAGCTAAGGAGAAAGTTGTGGAAGTAAAGAAAGAGCCTGTAGATTGGGCACTAAAGATAACCGTAGTAAGAAAAATACTAAATGAATGCGATACTATTGGTGATTTATATGTAAGTTATCCTGAAGAACCTGAAACATTGAATTTTGTTTGTAATACATTAGAAGATAGGGTTAGAAACGCAAAAGGCACCAAAAAAGAAGAATTCAAAAAAATTTATGGTGAAACAGCAATACCTTATGGGACTTATCGTGTTGTTATAACATATTCAAATGCCTTCAAAAAGAAATTACCAGAAATCCTAAATGTTCCTCTATATGAAGGGGTTAGAATTCATACCGGCAATCATAAGGACGACACATACGGGTGTTTAATTTTAGGGGATAGTCCAAAGATCAGCCAAACAAAGAGCTGGGTTTATAATTCCAAGAAGAACTTTGATAAATTTATGAAGATTTTAGAGCCTGCAATCAAGAAAGGTCGAGTTATTATAGAAATTACAGATTAATTATTATTTTTTGAGAATTTTATAGTTCTAATAGTGGTCAAAAGGAGATTATTTTGAAGATAGTACAACCACAAGTAATTCCACTACAAGAAATTGACGGCAATCAAATATTACTAAAGATACAGGAAGCCGCAAAAACCTGTTATCAATCTCATAAAGATACCGATGATATAGAAAGTGCAAAACGTATAGTAAAAAGCCTAATCACATCTGGACATCATAGCATGTTAGAGTTTGGCGGGACTATTGGTATGCGTTATATTACCAATATTGCGGGTTATAAAGATCTTCGCACACATCGTCTTTCAACTTGGGCTGTAGAATCAACAAGATGGGCAAATTATTCCAAAGGTAAATATGGAAGTGAGTTGACGTTTTTAGACCCAGTAGAATTTCACGGCGATGATAAAAAATATTCCAGATGGGCCAGATGTATGCAAATGATTGAGCAAAGCTACATGGAATTGGCCAAAATGGGTGCAAAACCAGATCAATTGAGTTTATTACTTCCACAAAGCACTAAAGCAGAGGCAAATGTTATAGCAAATCTTGTGGAATGGCGGCACATATTGTCTCTCAGATCTTCAATAGCTAAAACAGGCAAAGCAAGACCTAGTATAGTTGGACTAATGGATCAAACCCTGGAATTATTTCATGAGAAGATCCCAATTGTGTTTGATGATTTATATGAACAACTACAAGCCAAAAGAGCATTACAGAAAATTGAAGAAGAAAAAAAGAAACAACTGAAAATACCATTCGAAGAAATTCAAAATACAAAATAAAGGAAATAACTAATGAGAAAATGTGAAAAAATCTTATTCAACTCAATCGAAAAAGGTAGACGTCATCAAGTTTGTCAAGCCTTTTTGGAGGAAGAAAGAAAATTACAAATAAAAAACAAGAAAAAGTAAGGAGCGAAGCATGATCATGCGTTGTGATGAATGCACTGGCTGCGGTGGATGCGGTGGCGGAAACTAAAGAAAGTGTACAGTCCTAATACTCAATATGGGTGTTAGGACTTTTTTTATAGGTTCTAATATACATCTAATATCTAAACGTCAAAGTGGAGATTATGTATGCCAGGCAAAGACAATCCACCTAGAAGAAAGATAGGTTTTAGAACTAGTACTGATGATAGGCTTGAAGTTGAGCCGATGCAGCAAATAAACACCGCTGAAGAACAGCAAGAGGAAAACAATTCTACGGTAATGTTAGAAGATTATATTCCAGGTGCTGTTTATGATGCACAAGGAAATATTGTTACATATGATTCTTTTATGGCTAAAGTAAAAAAAATAAAAGCTGAAGCCAAAAGTCTTAGAAGGATATCGGCAGCCAAATTTATTCTTTATACGTCTTTGGCTGCATCAATTTTAATGTTGAGTTATGGTGCTTATAAAAAATATCTTGCACCGATAGAAAAAGCAAAACAAGAAATAATCAAAAATAGGCAACGATAATGGTATTCAAGGATGGTAGCACCAAAGAGGTGGTTTGCACTTACAAAGACTATTATGTATACAAAATAACATCAGCAGCAAAACAAGTAATATATAATGCTAATTCCATCAATCCAAAGATATATCAACTTATTACATGCGTTGGAGATACGTTAGAAGAAGTTAAAGCTGAAATTGATCACGTACATGAAAGAATAAAACTAATCGGACTATATTATGATAGAAATCAAGGGCTAAGAAGATAATTTAATTGTTGATTTCTGAAAATTTTAGTTCTATAATAATAGTATGATGAAAATGAATAATAACTTTTGGCATTGTTTCCCTAAACTTCACGGAGGTGCTTGTTAGTTATTGTTTTCATCAGAAAATATAAAGAGGCCCTCCAGAAAGAAAAACTGGTGGGTTATTTTTTATGGCGAATATAGCTCAATTGGTAGAGCATCGGTTTGTGGTACCGAGTGTCACCAGTTCGATTCTGGTTATTCGCCCCACGGGGTGTAGCTCAGCCTGGTAGAGTACTTGGTTTGGGACCAAGGTGTCGGAGGTTCGAACCCTCTCACCCCGACCAGTTTTTGGGTAATGTAGCTCAGTAGGCTAGAGCGGTGCTCTCATAAGGCATAGGTCAACAGTTCGAATCTGTTCATTACCACCACAAGGCTAGGTAGCTCAGTTGGTAGAGCAAGGGACTGAAAATCCCTGTGTCAGTGGTTCGATTCCGCTCCTAGCCACCAATCGCCAGTTGGCAGAGAAGTTATGCAGCGGACTGCAAATCCGTGTAGATGGGTGCGATTCCCTTACTGGCGTCCATTTTTCTACATCTGTCGTTCAATGGTAGGACTGCGGTCTCCAAAACCGCCAATCTGGGTTCGAATCCTTGCAGGTGTGCCAATTGTTTTATTTTAGTTCTAATTAGAGTCTAAAACAAAAAGGAATTGAGATGAAAATTGATCCAAGTAAATGTATTGGTTGCCACTCATGTCAAGGTATGTGTCCAATGATGGCTATTTCAGTAAACCCAGAAGGTAAGTGTGAAATTGACACAACGAAATGTGTCAACTGTGGAACATGTGCCTCTGTATGTCCAATGGGTGCTATATCTTCAAATTAATCTTTTTATTGACGATAAATAAGACTTTCGAATGCAGTATTTCGAGAGTTTTTTTGTTCTACTATGAGTACGTGTAAAAAGGTATTTTATGAGTAGAAAAGAACATGATGTGATGCGTGAAATGAAGCGCAGATGGGCAATCAGATGTTCCGAAGGTGAATTATTCTGTTTTTTATGTGGCCAACAAATCACAAACATGAAAGATTGTAATGCAGATCATTGGGTACCAAGAGCATTGGGTGGTAAAACAACAGAAGAAAATCTAAAGCCCGCACACAAAACATGTAATAGCTTAAAAGGATGTATGTCTCCCGATGAATTTATTGCTCATCGTGAAGAGGTCTTATCTAAAAAATATAAAAAACGTGAAAAAGAAGAAAAACTAAAATATCGTACAAAAGACAAGAAAAAAACTCCCAAAATAAACAAAAAAGAAAGAAAGAAGCAAAGAAAGCAAGAAAGGTTATTGTATAAAGCATCATATCAACTACAGCAACCTTATGAAATTGGAACAACTATATTTTATGTGAAAGAAATACCAAGCAAAAATAACAAGCCAAGATTCGAAGTAAAGCAAAGCGTTGTTATAGGATATACTTACAAAAATGGTATAGAATATGTGTTAGTGAAAGACTTTTATGTTGGAAGCCAAGGTAAAATCAAATCAGAACTTTTAGATGTGATACCGCTAACAAAAACTCAAGCGATTGCGACAAAAGTAGAATACGAAAAACTTATAAAACATCTTATCGCACAGCAAAATAATGTAAACCGCTAATTCACTGGGGTTCAGAGCAATAAAAAATCTGGCCCCATTTTATATTTAATTTCCAAAACTTTTATATTATTTTTGTATCTAAAAAACTACATAAAAGCTAGAAAAATGTACAGAAAAACTCTCAAAAATCAGTGAAATATAATTAGTAAAATATTCATCCAAAATCGGTAAAATAAAAATAATTAATCTGTTCTATTCTATGTCCTCAAACATTAAACTAGCTTATCATATTAAACAATACTATAATTCAAACAACTAAAAAAGGAGATTCTTATGGGCGATATTTTACTAAAAAAATGCGTAGAGATAAAAACCCCGAATTGTCCACGTTGTAAATTGTTTGAACCTACATATTTGGAATTACAGAAGAAATATCCACAATTTACATATGAAGTTTATGTTTTTGGTATAAATCCAGAAGCACAAGAACTAGCCACGAAGTATTCTATACGTTCAGCACCAACATTTGTAGTAATGAATGGTGAAAATGCGGAAGTAGTAAAACAAGAAGAATTAGAAGAAACGTTGGCCAGAAACTGTGATTAATTTTGATACAACCTTTTTAGACTATCCAAGCCCAGACGATATCGCCGTTGTTGTGATCATGTCCGGGTGTTCTCATTTCTGTCCAGGGTGCCAAAACCCAGAATTACAGAAATTACACGAAGAAGTATCAAAATCATATTCAGACGAGGTTGTTGACGAAATAAAGACCAGATGTGCCCGAAATGATACAAATAAAATAGTTATATCAGGGGGCGATTGTCTGCATCCTTGTAATCGCAATTTGACGGCTTATATTTGCTCTATTCTTGGCCCTACACACGATATTTGTATCTATACGGGGTATTCGGCTGAAGAAGTAAAAAAAATGCAAATAAGGGGATTTAAATACATCAAGTGTGGTAAGTTTGACTGTAATAATATGCAAGAATCTAAAAAGACTGATGAATATATTCAGTTTGTCAATAAAACCCAGAATCTATATGACGATAAGCTCAATCAGTTGTCAGTAGATGGTAGATTTTGGTTCAAAAGTAATCTAAAATAAAATGGAGCGTACAATGACTGAAGAAAAGAAAGCGATAAAAATCAAATTTCCTGAGTTTGATAACAATACAGAAAATCCATACCAAGAAGAAATGGATAAATTGATTGATGTGAACCTTTCTGAAGCCACTACAACTCGGACTATGAAAAACATTACCGAAAACTTGACCAAGGCTTTGAAATCTAAATATGGGATCACAGATAAAGAAGAACTGAAATATAAAGTCAATGAAATCCTAAAGGCGCATGGATTAGCTCCAGAAAACTTTGATCCGCTGTCTTTCATCTCTAAACAGGTATTTGGCAATCTTCAGTCAGTTAATGATGTTTCTATTGACGACAATGCAAATAAAACAGACACCAATATGACAGGTGTTTGTGTTGAATCATTTTTACCATATCAGAAGTTAGCAGGTTATGATTATCTTTATCAAACCATCAAAGATCTGTACGGGAAAGAAGAAGCAAAGAAATGTACAGCCGATATGTATGATTTTTCTTTGTTTTTGAATGACTCAACTAAGATCTTGATTCCATATTGCTATTGTATTGACGCTTCTAAGATCGTAACAGAAGGTAGAAACTTTGGGCAGGTACATTCTTCTCCAGCTCACCGTATTTCTACTTATATTTCTGTTTTAGGTGATACTATCCGTGAAATGTCATTCAATGTAGCTGGTGCTTTGGCTATTGGTACTTTCTTCATGGATATTTGCCACTTAGCAGTTTATCGTGAAAGAATTCCATTAGATGATTTGAGAAATGATAAAAAAGCTAGAAAGGCTATGTCAAATCACTTCCAACAATTCATCCACACAGTTAATCATTATTCAAGAAACGCAGTAGAATCACCTTTCACCAATGTATCTTTGTTTGATCGTAATAAGTTAGAAGGTTTGATCGCTGATGATAACTATGGCTGGTATTTCCCAAAGAAAGCTGCTGCTTGTGAAGATAATGGGATTGAAGATAATAAAGATGCTTGGCGTAACTTCATCTTGGACTACATTGAAGAATTACAAGAGATCTATATTGACGTATTTGATGAAGGTGACCCATTACGTGGCGGTTTACAATTCCCATTTCCAGTAACTACATGTAATTTTGGTACCACTAAAGATGAAAATGGGAAAAGCCACTTAACTTATGAAGACAATAAATTGTTGGACTATATTACAAAGCATGCCGATATTTCTCGTTATAATATCTATGCTTCAGAAGGTTCGAAAGTTGCCTCCTGCTGTCGTTTATTATCAGACTCAGACTTCTTGGCTTATGCTGGTGGGGTAAACTCATTCGGTGGTTCACAAGTCTCATTGGGATCTCACCGTGTTGTAACCATAAACTTTGCCCGTTGTGCCTATGAAGCTGAATCTTATGATGACTTCAAAAAGATTGTATCAGAACGAGTAGCTCATATGGGTAAAATTTTGAAAGCCCATAAAGTTTTGATCCTGAAATTGGAAGAATTGGGTAAACAGCCTTGGATCTCAAACGGTTGGATTGATATGACACACATGTTCAGTACATTTGGTTGTGTTGGATATGTAGAAGCAGATAAAATCCTGAAGTTCAAATTCAACCACGTAGATTTTGACTATATGAAAGATTTCTTGGTCTATTTTAATGATGAATGTCAAAAAGTAGCAAACCAAGAAAACATCATATTCAATATAGAAGCTATACCTGCGGAAGGGGCTGCTCCTAAAATTGCTAAAGTCGACAAAATACTATTTGCAGATGAAGACGGAAATTATGTATATGAATAAAGAGGTGAACAATATGAGAAAATTTGAAATGCCTAATATTTATGCTAATCAATGGTGTAGTTTGTGGGAAGATTATACTATTGCTGAAAAAATGAAACGTGACGGTGAAATAAATGCATTAATGACTGGTGGTTCAATCGTACATTACTCTGTGGATAGTAAATTGACATCACAACAAGCAAAAAACATGATCACAAAAGCAATAAACAATGGTGCGGAACATTTTGCCTTGAATTGCGTTTATAGTGAATGTCGTGAGTGCCATAAAGTAGAAAAAGGTAACTTTGAAGCATGCCCACACTGCGGAAGCAAAAGAGTAAATCACTTCTCACGTGTTATCGGTTATTTCAGCTTGATCGAAAACTGGAATCCAACTCGTAGAAAAGAGGATTTCCCAAATCGAAAGTTTATCAAAGCTGATCAGCTGAAAGAGCAATTAGAAAACTAATTATAAAGAGGCTGAAATATGCCTCTTCTTTTTTTTCTTGACTTTTATGTTTACAGTAGTAATGTTATTGTAAACAAAAGGAGTTTATAATGTCAGAAAAACAAGAAATTTGGAGAACGATTGCGGAAAATCCAAATTATGAAGTATCTAACTTGGGTCACATCCGCCACAAAGAAAGACCAAATCAATATTTAAAACCAATGCCAGGTAGTAAAACACAAATCAAATTATCTAAGGATGGAGTGGTTTCATTTTATAATATTCCTAAACTTGTTTTTTCCACATTCACGGGTATAACTCTTCCTAAAGGTGAATGGGTTAATCATGTTGACGGTAATAATGGAAATAATTGTTTGGAAAATCTTCAATTTGGTGCAGGTAAATTTCCAAGAGCAAAAAAAGTGCGTTGTGTGAATGATGGTAAAATTTTCAATCGTGCTGTAGAAGCGGCAGAATATTATCACATATCAAACAAAGGCAAAGTTACAAATGTGTGCTTGCACCGAACTAAACAATGCCAAGGTTATGTTTTTGAATATGTGGACTAAAAAAGACCCCTCACAAAGAGGGGTTTTCACATAACCAAAAGGAGTGGTTATTTCTTCGGTCTTTGAAACACATGGCCTTCTTTGATGTATATCTCTCTAACAGTCCAGCGTCCAACATCATTGACTTTTACATAATCGTCTTTTGATGTTCCTATAAATTCCCAACCAGCTCGAAGCTTTGGTGGTAAATTTTCTCTTGATCTAGTGGAAGTTATTCTATCATCATAAGTGTATGTTCTTTCGATGATCATCACATTTGGATATGGATACAATACAGTATTCTGCACATCCGAGCTTTTACACGGTTTCATTTTTATCTCCGGTCCTACTTGTTAGCTTTGCGAAAATACGGTAGGAATCATATGTTTCGCTTTTAGTTCTTTGTTCCTCCAAGTAATCTCGCAAAGTAATTAGGGAGGAGTCATATTACCTTGCACGCATGACAGTTTTACATAGAAGAATGAAAATGTCAAGAAAAACTAATGATGAAACTTTAATAATTGTGAAAATGTTTTTTTGGCTTGTGGTTTTTTCCTTACACTTGCACTTTTACTGTTTATTTTCTTGGCACAAATAGGTAGGCAGCCCAAGTCCAATTTTGCATAACCTTCTTTAACCAACAATCTTTCCATATCGTTTTTGCTCAATAAAACTTTTGCGTTTCCTATTTTGTTTCCAAGATTATAACCATTCAAAATCTGTAATCCGCCTTGCCCACTTATTACCTTTGTTGGATACTTTTTATAAATTTCTAAGTGGAAACCTAAATCCATTACTGTTTTTCCATTATCACTAAAATAGGCTAATCCCATAGAGTGTGTTTTGTCCAGATAATCAAAAGTTATTGTCACATACTTATCTGTATCAACCCTCATAACTTTTCTGATCCTTGGTATTGTTATAACAAAATTTGCTTCATCAGGATTGTCGTTTTGCGTTTTTTCTAATTTTTCAATAAAGTTTGTGGCAATTCCGTCATCATTATCAATTCTGAATGTAAATAGTTCGCCATCTTTTTTGAGATCCTCTGGAATATGCATTTCGCCATCGGTAGAATAAATACATCTTACAAAAGGATATTCTTTTTCTATATTATCGAACAATTCTTTTTTTTCTTTTGGAATAACGTCAGTTTGATATACAAGCAAAACAAAATTTTTACTTGTTTGATTGGCAAAAGATTTAAGTGTTATATCACAGAATATTTTGAATCTATCTGAAAAATATGGTTCTTTGTATAGATCTTCACATTTTTTTGTGTTTTTTGCATTTTCAGCATTTTCAAACGGCATGGCATATCTAATCATTCCGATAATCATTTATTTTTTCCCAAATAATTCGTCAGTTGAAGCACAAAAACATAATTTATTTGTGAGTCTGGCTATTTCTTGTGCTTGTTTTTTGTCGCTTTCTATGAATAATTGTATATCTGGCAGTTTTTTATATTGTTCTGCTTTGAATTTTGCGTGAAGATTTAGTTTTCTTCTTTCTTCGGCAGTATATCCAGATAGCATTATTAGTTTATCGTATTGTACATTGTTTCTTTTCAGCCACTGTTCTGTTTGTGGTCTATATTTTTCCAATCTTGAAGTAATTATGTATGGGATTTTATATTGTGGAATAAATAGTGGTTCCGCATTCAACAAGAAGTTTGTGTATTTTGGGCCATCATCATTTTCTTCGTTGGATGGATCTTTACACAATACTCCGTCAATATCAAAAGCTGCGTCTTGTAAAAAGCAGTGATTTAGGTAATTCCATTGAAAAAGTCTCGGACTTGGAACTTTTTCTAATGCTATATCTATGTGTTTTTTATAATCATCATTTTTATAGTAAACTGCAGCATATTTTATATTATATTTTTTATTCAACCCAGCATCAACAACCATTTGTTTTGTTTCGTCAGATGCTCTTCCGGACATTATAGAATCATCAATTATCAAAATGTTTTTTATGTCACCTAAAAACTTTACTCTATAGGTTGTTTTGTTTTTGAAATCTTCAGATAAAAATTCTTGTAGGCTGCATACTTGTTTAGATAACATTAATCCCAACATGTATGCTGGAATCATACCACTCCTTGGAATTCCCACAATGAGATCTAAATCGGATGGTATTTTTCGAATGTTGTTCTTTATATCAAGCAACAAATCTTGGTATGTTTTATAATTCAGTGTGCTAGGAGTAATTCCATATTTATTGTACATTATATTCTTACCCCGAATTTCATGAAGTTTCTTTGTTGCATATTTGACTGGGGCTTTTTTTGTTCCCCATAAAGTATTGTGTAAAGGGCGCTTGACAATATTTCTCTTGCTTTTTTCTTTTTTTCCATTTTTTGTTGTTGGTTGCATAAAGATAACTCCCATCTAAATGATTTTTTTATTCTTATCACAAAAGCAATTTTGAATGTTTCGTATAGTTTCAGTCTTACTAGGTTTTCTTGTAATTTTTGTGCGGCAAACATAAAACTATCTACGCTTTGATTTCTTTTTGCCGTTAGATTATTGCTTTGGTGTGTACGATAATAAACATATGGCTTTGGAATTATGCTTATTCTTTTTGCTACGGCCATTGCTGTACACACACAGGTCATATCATTACAACATAGACAGGTTTCAAAATGAAGATCGTTATCTACAAACAGCTGTCTTCTGAAAAGTTTTGTCCAAGCATTTAAACCACCAAAATCAAACAATTCATTTTTTACGCTTACTGGTGAAAATGGAGATTTATCAACAAAGTGCTTTTTTATTCTTGTCTTTTGAATGCTTGTTTTTGTGATTGTATTATATTCACGAAATTCACAAATAACTATATCTGATTTGTCTTTTTCAGCTTTATTGTACATATCTTCTAACATATGAAGATCAAAGAAATCATCTGAATCTAAAAAACTCAAATATTTACCCCGAGCAACTTTCAGTCCAGTATTTCTGGCAACTCCGGCACGCAGATTTTTTTGTGTCAAAACAGTTACACGATCATCTTTTTCTTGGTATTTATTTAGTATTTCCAAAGATTTATCTGTTGAGCCATCATCAACACAAATGATCTCAATATCTTTTAGTGTTTGGTTGATAACAGAATCTAAACATTGTTCAAGGTATTGTTCAACATTATAAACTGGAATAATAACTGAAACTAGTGGCAAACTATTCATCTTATAGCCTTATTGTTATAGGTGAATATTAGAACTAAATTAATGCTGCCAAAAAAGAATTAATGCTTACTTGACAATAAAAAAGAGGCTCCGAAGAGCCTCTAAAATTCCAATCGTTACAATTATGCAACGTTGAAGTTTGTGATAGCACCTTTAACCAAGTATTTTGGTTGATTGATGAACAAGTCATAGAATGACAAGCATCCTTTGTGGTTCTTCAAGTTTGGTGCTTGGAATGTTGGAGTGAAGTACAATGGAACCCATTCTGCTACGATCACGCCAGCATCACCGATTTGGTAACCCTTGAAACCGAAGATAACTTCGTCTTCAGCCAATGGATTGTTTTGGCCTTCTGTGTAAGGAACTGCGATAACAGAGATTGTACCGTCACGCAATGTACCTGCCAAATATGGACCAACTGGTTTCTTTGCTTCTGGAGCTGCTTTGAAGCCTTCGATTTGTTCGACAACTGTCAAGCCTGTTGTTGCTGATACGATCATATAATCTACAGCACCACGGCCCATTGCCTTTTGGATCAAACCACGAGCTGTTGAAACCATAACGTCATATGAACCATAACGTTGTTTCAATGTCAAGTTTGTACCATTTGCTGAGCAGTCGAATGTCAATTCAGCTTTAGCTTCTGCTGCTGTTGAAACTTTCTTGATCAATGCCAAGTCACGTTCCCAACGAATTGTACCAGCCAATTCATTTGAGATCAATTCGTCAACATCCAATGCCATGTGTGCATTTGCAACCAAAGCTGATGCAACTGAATATGAGCTCATCAATGGGTGTTCTTCAGCACGAACTGGTTGTTCCAAGATATCGAATTCAACTGTACGGATTGTGTCGTCGTTGATTTCTGTATCACGAGCTGCTTGAGCAGATACCATAGAACCTGCTGCAATTGCGTCTGCGAAATATGTTTCATCCAAGTTCAATGTGATTTCACCTGTTGCATAATCGATAGCAGATGTGTTCAAAACACCTTTACCAGCGATATCGCCTGTGCCGAAGTCACGAGCAATTTCTTTACCACCGATGAATACACGGACAGAACCTGCACGTACTGCATATTCTGCTGTTGGGATTGGGCCTGATTCGCCTTCGAATGGTTCACCGCCGTTTGGAGATGCCAATTGCAAAGTTACAGATGCTGCAGCTGCTTTTGGTGTGTAAACATACCATTCAGAAGCATATGAGCCGTCTGTTGCTTTTTCGAAGATGATGTCGCCTGCGTTAACGCCAGCTGCTGTCATGCCATAGCGAGATTTGATAACGAAGATTTCGCCTGTTTGACGATCCAAAGCTTGGATGTCTGCAATGTGATGTGCAACCATTTGAGGATAGAAGATGTTAACGATATCGACAACACGTGGTGTCAATGATGCAACGCCAGGCATCAAAGCTGATGTTGCTGAAGTTACGTCTTCTTTCAACAAACCACGAACACCTGCTGATTCATACAACAATGCAGTGTTGTTCAAAACGTTTGTCAAAACAGCTGCTTGATATTTGTCAGCTTTGTTTTGTGATTCAAACATAGCTGCCATTTTTGGGCAACGAGCTGCCAAGCCGGATTCTGTAAACAATTTTGCTGCTTTAGCAATACGGCTTTCTTTTTTTGCAGAAGCTTCAACCATAGATGCTGCTTCTGTCATTACTTTTTTAACTAATGCCATTTTAAATTTTCCTTTATAAACTGCTCTCCGATTTTTCTTTTGTTATGGAGAGATAAAGGTACCTAAACATACGGGATTACTCATTATTCTTATTGGGACCGACATTACGATAAGAGGCCGGATCGCTAAGGGTATTCATCACGTACATAATCCAGAATAGAAGTCTATTTGTAATTGATAGAACTGTTTTTTTGAATAATTTTTCGTATTGTGAATAATTAATGTGTATTTTTTGTGGTGGCCATAGGTTTTAATTTGAATTATGGTATGTTTATGATATAATTTTAGCATTATGAAGATATATGATACATTTTTTAGAGACGGCACAGAGGTTATAGATCACCACTATTCCATCATAAAAAAAGAATGGAATTGGTATAATAGCCTGACTGACAAGTATTGTATAAACGATAAAATAAAGCAGAATTTCTTTTATTCCTGGATTTTTAGCGAGATTTTATATGTTCAATTCAAAGACACAGGTACAAAAGGCCTATTGATTTTCTTTGATAAGGATATGTTGAAGGTAAACAATCTAAAAATACCTAAAGTTATGCCAAGACCTATAAGAGTCGATATAATTATAGAAATTATGAAGTATTATTTCGGCACCATTGAGGTTGAAGATGCTCAGGGTACTGGATACTTTGTGCCTAATTATGATTTAGATAACTTTTTTGAAGAAATACAGAAAAGAATATCTGGGAAAGTAACTTTTGACAATACGAGTGAAATTATGATAGATAACAAACCAAAATATAAAGAAATACCATGTGAAAAGTTTTATGAATTGGGGTTTGACAGAGATTGGCATTATGGTGGTGTTATCAAAGATGGCAAACATATAAAATTCATTTGTTGGCCATTGGATTCTTGTACAAACATAAAAAACAAGAAATTAGATGTGCTTGGTGTAAAAGAAAACGAAGAATTATTTGTTTATGAGGGAAAATTTGAAGGCACAATGAAAGAATTCGAGACTTTTTGTGAGTTACTGGATTAAACTTGTAAACAGGAAAAAACATAGTATAATAAAAGAAAATAGGAGAAGTAAATGGCGATATTTAGAGAATTATTTTGTCGGCACAACTATAAGACCAAAACAAAAGAAATTGTCCACTTAGATGAAAACGGAGAACAGCATTACCCAGAATTAATTATAGTTCAAATATGTCAGAAGTGTGGAAAATTGAAAGTAACCCACATTTTACCATCAAGCAAACAAAAGCTATATGGTGCTGGTTGTAAAAACGTAAAATAAGGATTAAAAGAGGGTATAATGTTGAATTTTTTGAGAATTTTAGGCCTTACGGTTTTGGGAGTGATTGGTTTTTTGATGATAGCACTTTTTGGTACATGGCTTTTATTTATGATATGGCCAATTATAATGATAGCTTTACCAATTGCTGCATTGATTTATCTAATTGAATTGATTAAGATTTCTAAACCAAAAAAACAAAAAGGAGTACAAAAATGAGAAAACTATTTATTACATCAATCGTAGCATTATCTGTAACACCAGTATTTGCATCTGATTATATTCAACAAGAAGTAACATCTGAAGTATATTATAGTGAGCAAGTACAATATACAGAAGAAAGCTATGTAAGTGCAAGACCACAAGTTAGATATCAAGCAAAACCTGTATATCAACAAAAACTGGCACCTGTTACTGTTCACACTGGTCGTACTGTAACCGTTCAAGATCATTATGATGTATATCAACCAAGAATTGTATATGACAAGGTGGATAGCTATACAACAACAAAAACATGTACATATTGCAAATAAAAGGAGAGTATGATGTGTATAGCGTGCACCAATCAATTGGAATATCTTGAAAGTACAAAGCATTTGATGGATAAGAAACAATATCAAGCGATAAAAAATTCTCTTATATCTAAAAAATGTAAATCGGTAAAAAATGTGAAAGGAATATATTAAACTCAAAGGAACATCTAATGACGAAATACGAAATTTTCATGAGTTTTGCAGATCAGACTCGTAAAGCCTTGAGAGCTAAAAGAGAAAAAGAGGCAGAAATAACAACCTCTGAGATCACAGACAGTGGAAAGTCTTGTATTAAGATCGTTCATGTCCATACGCTTAGACCATTAGATGAAAACAATGTGGGGTCGGAATTTGATTTTTTCCCCCAACATTGTGATGATTTTCAGGATGGTGAAGTTTGTTCCAACACAGACTGTCCAATGCATCCGAAAAACAAAGAGTATATTGAAGCAGTAAAAAGATATGAAGTCCTGAGAAAACAAAAGCAACAAGCGTTCAAAAATATATTTATAAGAGGTAAATAATATGATGCGATTTATTGGCTATTTTATAATTATGTTCGGGTTACTGTTTGTTTCCTTTGGTGTGGGAAGAGAAGTCGGACGTAATGAATGTGCAGATCAAGTCGAACAGATGCAGATTGAGCTGGAAATGTCCAATATCTACAAGCGTTTAGATGGCAACTTGTTCTTCAACGAAATGTGTAAAGACTTTTGTGAAGAAGAATTCGAAAAAATGGCCGGATAACAAAAAAGGAGAAAAAGATGAGTGGTGTGATGAATTGTTTTTGGCTAAACGAGGACTGCCGAGATTATTTTGCTTGTGTTCGTTATGTGTTGTTCAGATGCTGTAAAAAAACTCAAAAATATAAACTTGGTAAAGATGTAGAAGGTTGGAGCAAGTCTTTTATGACTGAATATAAGCCGATTGATTACATGGATTTCAAATGGATTATGGATCGTTGTAATTTTCTGTTAGCAAAAGATCACGGCGTAGAGTTATTACCAAATAGTTTCTTGAGCTGGTATGAAGATGCTCATTTTGTTCCTGAATACTTTGAAGTCGATTTTAGCTGTGATTATAAAAAGCTGAAAAACGGTAAATTGAAAAAAGTCCAATCTAACAATGAAGAATCTGATTTTATTTCTGGTGCAGATATGTGGGCTATGAATAAAATAATCAGAAGATGGAAGATTTATGGCAGATGGTTTGTAAAGCTAGATAATTTCTGGTGGAAACTCAAATGGAAGTTCCGTAAAAACAAGCTAGAACAGTAATAATTAGTTCTATTAGTTATCATAAAATAAAAGGGAATTATTATGGCAAAGGTAACAGATCATTCACACGAGACATTATGCGAAATAGTTGATACAATTTTTACAACCATATTGAGCGATTATGTGCCCGGACAGACAACGGAACAAGAAATAAGCGAAACTGTTTGTAATTATGTAAACGAGCGCTTTAGTTTACCAGAAAACAGTCATATCTATGTCAAAACAAAAATTGGGACAATAAACTACATGGATGTTTCAAATTTGTTAGATGACGTTGTGCTGTATGAGGTTTCAGAAAAGTGCTGCAAATATGATCAAGATAATCAGATATTTCTAACAGTACTTATGTTATCTGGGGATGAAGACTCTAAGAAGCTTTAGATTTTTTATCTAGCAAACAATATACATATGATTTCAGTCTAATTAGCATGTGGGGCCATAGAATATAGTATATGGCTCTCATTCTTAATATATTGTTATCCAAATGTAATCTACAGTAGTTTCTGGATTCTTTTTCTTCTTCTTCCGTAAAAGTATAATTTGTTCGTATGTGATACAGGTATGGAACAGACACCTTATCTGGTATTTTGAAGTAGTTTTGCATCACATTATTGAACATAAATAGCTTATCTTTTCTTTTGAACAATATGTGTAGGCGTCTCAAATAGCCAAACCCCCATTTGTGATTTTTGCTACCGAATTCAGGAAGGCCTTTCTTTGTAATCATAATGCCTAAATCGTATTTCTTTACATAAGCATGCCCTGTGCCAATAATATAATCAAATGGGCTATAATCACGGTTCCACATAAACACTTCTTGTACCGCATCAATTACCATTATTATATTCTTATTATATTGTAGGGATATCTTTTTTATAATTTCATATACTTCCTGTGGGGTGCTTAATCCGTTATCTACTCGAGTGCCGATAATATAAATAAAAATGTTGGAGAATTTCTGTGTCTGCAGTTTTTCTTCTATATTTTGGATATCTTCATACATATCCTCTAAAGAAACCGATCTATTCAGAAGATATTTGTTTTTTGTTTTTTCTAGGTTTCTTCTTACAGATGGATGTTCGTCTCTGCTAGATATTACCAATGTATCTGGCCCAACGTAGTAATCAAACAATCTGTCAATTAGAATCGTTGCACTCTTAGCAAAAGACATTGAATTCGTTGTATTATCTATTGTATTTGTGTCAATAAGGTCAAAGAAACGACTTTCCATCTTTTTGAATTTTTTCTTGCTTTTCCACAACACAAAGTCATATTTTGAACGTGGAATTCTCATAATGATCTTTTCCACTAAATTCAAAGGTTTATAGTTTATCCAATCTTCAATAGTTTTTATTTCTTTCATTTCTGCTCAATTTCTTTTGCTTTTTCTTTGCTTTCAATTAACAGTTGCTCTTTGTTTATATGATTTACCAAGTTATTATAGTAAAACAATACCTTGTCCTGTAAACAATGTTGAATATCTCTTGGATCCAAGAACTGATTTACTTTTACAAGATTGAAACGATAATCTGGCGCATATGTCTCACTAATTACAGCATCAAAATCATCCATGTCGTGTATTGAGGTAAAATAGTATTCTTCGCCTTGAAATTCTACGATAAAGATTGGCAGATTTGTTACAACTAGATTATTGTTTTGCTCATCATATATTACTAAATACCAATCAGAGTCATCTAATAATATGATTTTACCGTCTTTAGTAATACCATAGTCTGCATTTTTGATTTGTGATAGCTTCATAAGTTTTATTTTGTAGCTATAAGCGAAGTTGTTTATGTAATGCTTCATCTTATCCATTATAAAGTCGAAACCACCTAACCTTTGCTCAATTTTATAAATAAGTTCTCCTAAAGCATCTGCCAGTTCTTTTTCTGACTTGTTTTCACAAACCGTGACTGTTTCTTTCTCAATTATTTGTACTATACTTAACCCATCATTATAAGGTTTTTCAAATACTTCCCAATGTAATCCATAATCTTCACGATATATTTCAGCTATTGTTCTTCTTATAATGTTATGAAATTGATTCCTTAATGTAGTTACAACAAATTTATAGTAATAGTCAGAGTGATGAAAGATCATTTGACCATCTGCTGGTTTGATTTTTACATTTTCTTCGCCAACAATATCAATCAAAAAATCTTTCACTCCATTTACCGTATCAATGGAATTTATTTTATCTGAATCAAACAAAACCAAAGAATTGGAACTATCACTCATTATATTACCTTATGAAAGCAGTGTGTTATAAATCAAGTCTCTATCACATATCACACATTCATTATTATCTGAATATATTTGATAATAAGTAATATGCTTGCACTTATCCATGGTAGGACTATCTTTTACTTCTTGTTTTCCGTGCTTGTTTCTAAGATTTTCATGATTTCCGTCTGGTCTGTGTGTAACAAGCATGTCGGCTCTTTGTTCAATGTTTAAAAAGCATTTATACAACTCAGGGTTCTTCACAGCCAATTGATAGAAGAAATTTTGGGCCTGTTTTTGTGTTGGGTACCAGTTAGGAATTTCTTCACGGTTATATCTCTGTCTTTCTTCCAATGCGTCTTTGAAGTGAGATAATGTAACATAGTCATTATTTTCATCTCCGGCCATAACATTGGTAGGTGGTTTTACAAAGATTGTGGTGTGGAAGTCATTCATAAACTTATTCAAAAACTCTGGATCATTCAAGTACAAGTCAATATAAGCACCAGTAAAGATTGAACATGTATTTACCCAGAACATTGGATATTCATCATGGATTTTGCACATGTTTCTTTCCCAACTACGCTGAGCTTCTTCTGTGTGAAATCTACCAACCGGATCCCAAGAAGTCATGATAACAAATCCTTCTGGTGGAATAGTGTCTTTGAACATATCTAACATCTTCCATAATTGATGTTGGTTAGGTGTAATTAATGTAGCAGCTACCCATATCTGTTCCATCTTGCCTTCAATGGTGTATTTCTTCAGTATATCCAATATTTCAAAGAATTTGGCCTCTACAGCAGGATCATCCATTTGTCCCTGGAAGAATTCGCCACCAATCAACCCTACGCTATTATAATTATCAAGAAAGTCAGGTGCAGTAATGGCCTCAATAACCGCATCCATGCTTTTTATCTTGAATTCAGGAGATTGACGAAAGTATGTCATCTTATTGTAGCAATATTTACAATGATTGTTGCATTCTTGCCATAATTCAACTTGATATATCTTTTTAGTCATATTTATTCTCCCATGATTGTGTTTATATCGCATAACAAACAACTGTCGCTGTCTGAGTAGCATTGGTATAGTGTTGAATGTCCGCATCTTGGGTTCAATTCAACTTTGTCTTTGGATAGTATCGGTGCCTGTTCAACATTTTGAGGTATGTAATCAAGCCCTTTATCTTGTAGTCCTGTATATTTGAAGATTGAAGAATTAGTTACAGAACTCAAAAATCTTTCCAGAACTTCAAAATGACTATGATTCTGTAAATACTCCATCAAACGCAACATACTATCCCTCTTGGGAAAGAAATCTGGTAATACTTCCCCTGTGTGAGGTGGATGCGGATACAATAAGCTTATGAAGCCGTTTGGATGTTCTTTTTTCCAATCTTCTAAAAAGTTATTGTGTAAAATCTCTTGGATCAGATATTCCGCACATATTGTTTGGACATTTAGACGATATTCTGGGTATCTGGCCTCGAATGCCTTAATTGTGTTCAGGGCTTGTAATCTTCTTTCTTCACTTGGATACCGATATTTGATGTCATAAGAAAAGTTGATATCTAATCCAACAAGCCCAACTTCTTCCACAACCTTATCAACACATCTAAATAAGAATTCTGGATCATACATACCATTTGTGACCGTAGAATACTTACAATAATAATTCTTCAGTTCATGGTTTGGTTTTACAACAACTTTTACGATTTCTTCAATGAGTTCCAATATTTTATCTTGAACATCTTTATCGGTAACAAAATATAATTCACCACCCAATAAAGACACGCCTCTGTTGAATTCATTTATCCAATCGACATGGTGCAGGTTTTCTTTTATCTTATCCAAAACCTGTAGTTGTTGTTCCTTGTTTATAAAAATTTTCTCTCTCAATAAGCAGAACTTGCACTTATTATTACAATTTTGCCAGACAGAGTATTGAACCATTTTGTTGTTTGACATGTTTACCCCTCAATTAGATCTAATAATGATATTACATCACAAGACATGCACTTATCGGAATCCAAATAAGCGTTAGCCAGATGATATGTGTGTCCGCATTTACTATCACAGTGGATTATGGATGTTGATAGGTCATTTTGGAATAAGTCAGACTTCACAATCCACTTGGTGTCTGGACGAGTTTTGTTTGTGGTAAGGTTTTCAATGCAGCCCCTACCAAAATAAAAATATGCGTTTTTTATGAAGTTCAAGGCATCGCTACGGTGTTGAATTGCATAACTCTTTGTGTTTACATGATTCAACAACTTTCTAAACTCTTCACGGTCATGATTTTCCCAAGTATTGAATCCGATTATTGCCATAGGATGAAAATCAACTTCTATCTTCTTATCTACGAATGGTTTATAGATTTCTTTTACTTCTTCAAAATCACAGGTTATAAGTTGATTGGTTATCAAAGATTGTATATGCAGTTTTAGGTTTGGATATTTTTCTGTTATTCCGCATATTGTATCTCTGAAATGATTATATGTGCCATCGTCTGTGAAATGCGTGGTCTTATAGTTGAAAGAAGAATTAAGGACTACTTGGCCATATTCCGTGTCTTTCAATAGTAATTCCATAATATCATCAAAGTGGTTGAGCCTTTTTAGTGCTGAATATATGTAAAGCTTCTTCTTATACTTCACAGCGATATGATTCATCAAGACAGCCAATCTCTTGAAAGCATCTAATACTTCTGGATCATCTATTTCACCATTGAAGAATTCCCCACCAATGATTTGTAATGTTTCATAGCTATAATGGTGTTTTTCAAAGTAATTATACACCTTATTTATAATATCAATCTTTTCTTCTTTTGGTGTTGTGTTCTTACGATCTTGGTTCAAACAGAAAGGACAGCCAATAGTACAATCTGGCCATAATTCTACAGAGACAAATCCATTACGCTTTTCTGTTACATTGAAAAACTCATCTACATCACACAAGAAGCATGTATCGGAGTCTGTGCAGTATTGTGAGTAGTTAACAGAATGACCGCATGGAGCCAAATGAGCCGTAGCTACCTGCTCAACATCTCCATTCAATTTTAGTGCCACATTTTCCACGTGTGAAGTTAAGTCTGGTATAAAGCGTTTACTAAATCCAGGATGCTCGTCTTCTAATGTGGTAAGTGCATCAAAGACCGTTTGTTTTGTCGGGGTCTCTGCTGGAATATTGCTCACAAACGGTATAACATTCCAATTGCAGTTGTATCTGGTCTCTAAATCAAATATGTCCAATTCTTTGTTGATAAATGCTTCGCAGGCTGATTTAGTCAAAATTGTGTTTACTATCAGATTATATGCCGGAAGCTTTTTACCTAATATATCTAAATGACGGAAAAATTCTTCTTTAGTTTGATCTGAATGAAATCTACCAAATACATCATAAGAAGTAGTAATGTGAAGCCTGCGTTTGTCTCTGAAGTTGTCTATGTTGGTGTATAGTGCCTCCAATAGATCTTCATTCGAGTTTATCAGATTGGTAATAATAAACAGGTGCAGGGAATTATATTTAAAGTGATCAAATAAAGTGTTCAGAAAAGCCTTGATCGAAGAAACTAACTCTGGATCTGTAGAATCAAATATTTCACCACCAGTAATCAAAATATCATCCTTCGTGGACTTATTTATCATATCAGTCGCACATTGAATGGATTTTATTTGATTTTCTATCTTTAGTTTGTTTGCTTTGGGAGATCTGGCTGTCCAACAAAATGCACAGTTATTTCGGCAATTATCCCACAGAGATATTTCCAGACGTTTCATAAAAATTTTTCTCCTTTTTCGCAGATCTTATTATAACATGCTAAGATCTTGATGGACAATGGTCAAACAACTGCAGCAACTACTACTACTGCTACTACAACTACTGCAACTACTACTGCAGCAGCAACTCGTTGAATAATAATTATATGTTTGTTCGAATGTCTTTACTTTGTTCTTCAAGTTTGCGTCAAGACTGGTCAAACCAATATTCAGTTCATCTGCTGTAACAGGTTTATCTTCCACAGGGCTTTCAATATTGCTTACATTACCAACCCATGAAGAATATGAAGATCCATTGTTATAATAGTATAATTTCTTAGGCTTATCGCCAAAGTTTGTATACACAATGACTAAACGATTTGTATAGAACAACGCAACACTTTCGAAGAAATTCAAAATCAATCTTGTGGAAACTAATTGGTTTTGTCTGTCTGTTGAGTTTAGGTTGTGATAATCCAAAAAAGCTTCAAAATCTGCTTCTACAGTACTCCAATCAACCGTTGACCAGCCAGTGTCAGGTTGTGCATATGATTTTACTGAGTCATGGAATTCTTTGGTTACCACGGGAACTCCAACCACAAAAGTTCTACTGCCGGCTGTAAATTCTGTTGGAATAGTAGCCCCGGTCAAGTTTTCAATATTGTTTTTTAGGTTAGCTTTTGTTTGTGCTACTAAATCGCCCCAAGTTATAGTTTCCCCTGTTAATATTGCCATTTGTTCTGCCCTTTATAATAATTCAATTATGTTCATCTGATTACTCATCGTGAACAATGCCTGCTTTCCTCCAATGTAACAAGGTATTTCACTTACATCAATTGGAGTTTGAATCTTTCTCATTACAACACTCATACCAAAGAAACCTAACGCACGAAGCAAAAGATCTTCAGTGTTTGTGATGTCTTGCGTCTTTGTTGCCTCATTGATCGTAATCTTTAGACTCTTGATTATACCAATGAAGGCTTGAAATAATTTGATTGACATTTCTTCGATTTCTTCTCTCAAATCAATTGCCAAATCACACAATTCTTTTAGATCATTTATCCAAATCTCTTTCATGCCTTTCAAATCAGCTGCATCAATAATACCTAAACCTGATAATAAAATCTTCAAGTTCATTATACTGGCACTATCAATTACACCACTCTTGAAAATAAACCGGATTGCTTCTTTCTTCTGATCGTATTCTAAGTCTTTGATCAATGTAATGTTTTGAATTTTATCGTACTCACCATTTTTATAAAATTCATTGTTCTGTTCGATAATTGTAGAAAGTTCTTCCATATAATTCATTTTTCCAACCTTTTTTAGTTCAACAGATATTATACCTAGTTTTTATACCCATTCAAGTTTAATCTTGGTTTATTTTCTGCATTCTACATTATAGAACTATTTTAAAAGATTAAACGCCGCCTATTTTCGTTTGCTTTTTACATTAAATGTGATACAATACCATACGTAAAAGGAGAAAATATGTATATGGTAAAATGTATCGCTGAAGATGGCAAAAGAGTATTGATCAATCCAAAAGATGTCAGATGGGTAAAAGAAAATGAAGATAGTGCCAGAATTGAATTTATGAGTGGTGAACAGGTTGTAGTCAAGTGTGATGATTTTGATGACTTGGAACAAAAGATATTAGACGCTAGTATGCCAGAAATCGATATCAAATCCTTAGATGGTATAAAAGTGTATGTGGAAAAAGGAGATAAATAATGGCCGAATTACTAAACTGTTGTGACCAAGACCTTAATCCTATCGAACCAAAAGATAGAGATACGGTTCATAAAGAAGGAATCTGGCATAAAACTTCTCACGTCTGGTTATATGATGAAGAGGGTTATGTATACTTCCAAGTCAGAGCTGATGCAGATAAACTTTATACTTCAGCCTCAGGACATGTAGTTGCAAATGAAGACCCTAAAATTACAGCAGTAAGAGAAATGGGTGAAGAACTAGGGTTTAGAATCATAAAAGACCAACTAGAATTGATAGAAATAGATGCATGGAAATTCGATAGTGAAACAAAACATGATCACGCATTTGCACACATATATCTTTATAAGGTTCCTAACGGTTGTATAGATTTTAGCATTAATCCAACTGAAGTGTCTGACATAGTAAAAGTAAAGGCTGGAGATATGCTAAGTTGTCTGCTTGGATTGCCTTTTGTCTGTGAGCAATTTGATGTCTATGGTAAAAAACTCAAAAAAAATAAAGAGCTTTTACTGATGGATGGTGAAGTAAGTATCTTGAAATATGGTAGAATACTTAGTGCTATAGATAAAAAGATAAATAATGGTGGTTTTTAGTATAAATAAAGTTGAAATCAAAATTAAATAGTTCTATAATAAATACTACAAAAAACATGAAGACTTTGTTTTTCCTCTGTTTTGTAATTGTGAATAGGAAGAAAAGAAACTTTATAGCGAGGTAGAGCAGCCCGGTAGCTCGACAGGCTCATAACCTGTAGGTCATAAGTTCAAATCTTATCCTCGCAACCAATAATAGGAAAGTAGCTCAGTTGGTTTAGAGCACCGATCTGATACGTCGGGGGTCGTAGGTTCAAATCCTATCTTTCCTACCAATGTGGGCCAGCGGCGGAGTCGGAGAGCCGCACCTGACTGTAAATCAGGTCCTTCGGGTTAGTAGGTTCGACTCCTACCTGTCCCACCAACATTAAATGAAATTTTTATCTTACATAAAATTAAATAATTTATTATAATTACTTATGTAAAAAGGATTTCATAAATGTTTCAAAAATGTAAAAATTCAAAAATCAAAGGTACTGTAGGATTAGGATCTGCGATAGAATATTTTACAAGAAAGAATTTTATTATCAGTTTACCATTGAATGATAGTCAAGATTATGATTTGATTGTTGATGATGGGACTAAATTACAAAAGGTTCAAGTTAGAACATCCAATGCTCAAACAAAACATAATACTTATTGTGTTAATTTGAGAGTTTTAGGTGGAAATGCAACAAAAAAATCTTTGGTTAGAAAAACAGGTAAGCAAATGGAATATGATTTGTTGTTTGTTTTGTGTGGTGATGGTTCTAAATTTCTTATACCAAAAGAAGCATTTAAAAATAATGTAAATTGTATAAATGTTGGTAAAAAATCTTATAGTGAGTGGACCATCGTTTAATGATAGGACAAGAGATTTTGGTTCATCTAATTCTGGAGCGTTACCAGGGTGGCCCACCAAGATTCTAGGGGATGAATTAGATTCGACAGTAATTTATTACTGGACTTGGTTTCAATACCAACATCTCCACCAGTTTACTAAATAATTACAAAAGATTATTTAATTGACTGGCATGAAAAATGAACCAGTGAACGATAACTATAGATTAAGTGCTATTGCTGCTTAATCTAAATAAAGTTATCAATCGGAGCTGGGTAGAGCTTGGCAACAGAATCTGCCTCTTTATTGGAGCATCGTCTAATGGTAGGACAAGAGATTTTGGTTCTCTTTATAGCAGTTCGAATCTGTTTGCTCCAACCATTGGACAGGTGGTAGAGTGGTTGAATACACTGGTCTTGAAAACCGGCATACGAGCAATCGTATCGGGGGTTCGAATCCCTCCCTGTCCGCCACTAATAAAGGAGTGATGGCAGAGCGGTTGATTGCAGCTGATTACTAATCAGCCGAGGCAGTAATGTCTCCGGGAGTTCAAATCTCTCTCACTCCGCCACAGTTAATGCGAATGTAGTTGAATGGTTACAACATAACCTTGCCAAGGTTGGGGTCCGAGTTCGATTCTCGGTATTCGCACCATAGTTTCGGTCCTATCGTCTAGAGGCCCAGGACACCGCCCTTTCAAGGCGAGAACAACGGTTCGAATCCGTTTAGGACTGCCAATAATTCGGGGTGTTAGCTCAGCTGGTTTAGAGCGTCTGCCTGTCACGCAGAAGGTCGAGGGTTCGAGCCCCTTACATCCCGCCAGAAAGGTTGGGTAAGTAGTGTGAAGTATAGCACGCAGCACACAGGGCTGAAGTGTTAGGGGAAGTGCCTAACCAATAATCCCGCCAGAGTTTTGCCGATAAAAGGGGGCGTGGAACTCAGTGTCTACCTTTTCATGTGTCCAGTATACTTCTTACTGAGTTCTTAGAAATCTTCTGGCCACACTTGATAGGCAAAATTGAGTAGAAGTCCATAGGTAGGAATGACTCTTCTAGTACTGCCGATTGGACATTTACTTAAATTAATTGAAATTTCATTCTTGTTAAATTTCATTAAATACTTTATAATTATTGTAATAAAGTAGAGAAAAAGAATATGAAAATTAGTAAGAGTGAAGCTGGTAGATTGGGTTGGTTGGCAAGCAAAAAAACACAAGAAAAGAAAAAGCAACAAAGAATTGATGAGTATTATAAAAATCCATCTAAATGTTTGTCTTGTGGTGGATTATTGGATTATAATCATCGTCATAATAAATTCTGTGATCAAAGTTGTGCTGCCACATATAATAATAAAAAAAGGATAAAAGAAAAACGTTTTTGTATTGTATGTGGCAAAGAACTGAAAAAAAGAAGTCAAAAAAAGTTTTGTTGTAAAGAATGTGAAAATAAAAATAAAAGATTGTCAACATATAATAAGCACATTCTATGTAATGGTGATATTGTTGGATGTTGTGAACAAACAGCAAGAAGAATTGCTAAAGATTATTTAGAAGAAAAATATGGACACAAATGTGCAATATGTGGAAATTCTGAATGGTTAGAAAAGCCAATATTGCTAATTGCAGACCATATTGATGGAAATCCTGCAAACAACAATATAAATAATTTTAGACTAATATGTTCAAATTGTGATGCTACTTTAGATACATATAAAAATAAAAACAAAAATAAAAGCAAGCGAACATATAGAAAAAAATATTATAATGCCAGAGTTGGGGAGCGGTCAAACCCAGTACATTTGTAATGTACCCCGAAAGGTTCACGTGTTCGAATCACGTCTCTGGCACCATTTTTTACTTTACTTTTATATTATAGTGTGTAATAGTAATAACAACACCTATTTAGAACCGCTTTAATTTACCCAGTTTCCATCAAGGTAAGTGTTTTAGATAGGTGCGTTTTATTGGCGTGTAGCTCAGTCGGTAGAGCAAGGGACTGTAAAATGTTAGCAGCCTTACATAGTGATATGTAAGTGAAAAGCCAGCTAATTCGGTGAAACCTTAACAGACAATGCTGATGGTAACGCCGAGCTAGGAGAAATCTGAGTGTAGAGACTTTACACTGGCCATCTCAATGAGATGAAGACAAAGTCCAGACTACAATGCAAAAGCGATGTAGTAATGTAATCCCTGGGTCGACGGTTCGAGTCCGCCCACGCCAGCCACTAATTTTGGGGTTGTAGCTCAGTTGGTAGAGCACCTGCTTTGCAAGCAGGGGGTCGTCAGTTCGAGTCTGATCAGCTCCACCAGATCGGATGTTTAGCTCAGTTGGCTAGAGCATCTGCTTTACACGCAGAGGGTCAGGAGTTCAAGTCTCTTAACATCCACCACGGATTGGTATTGAAAAGTACCAATGGATACACGATGGAGAAATCCTAGTGTAAAAAGAGTCGGGATATCTTTATGGTATCTCAAGTTGATAACAACAGGTAACCGAAAGGCTAAAACATGTTCTTTAAAAACGGAGTTCTGACTGAGACTCCTTTTCGTTCAGTCAATCACTATGCATCATTACCACAATACACAGAAGAAGACAAAAAGCAGATAGCGGACTTATGTGCTGTATGTGCTCGTAGTTATTCTAAGTGTTTAGGTAAGACTCACAAAGAGGATACATGGTTTGGTGCGTTGGATGTGTTTTCTTACGTATCTGAGGCACATAGATTTTCCAGTGAATTTCCATTGATAAGAAAATGGTCTGAGGATTGGAAAGCAGCAAGACTGAATGATAATCCGGATGTTGACATAGATAAATCAATCAAATGTCAATTAGGAAGGATTTTTTGTGATGCTTTGCAGACAGATCCCAATGCTGTGTATAAATGGCGGAGGGTTGAAGGGAAGTACTTTGAGTATTGCAGAATCAAATAGCCTCTTTATTTTGAGCCCGCTAGTTTTTAGTGGGCTTTTTTATTTTAGTTCTATAAGAAGCACAAAGGAGTAGTATATGGAAAAGAAAACCCCTGCAATTTTTTGTGATATTGATGGTGTAGTAACTCATAAATTTGCTGTACCCAACTATGATCATTTTGGTGAACCTAATGAGAGGATGATTCCTGTTATTGAGCAACTAGGTCAAAAGTTCACGATAGTATTTATTACTGGTAGATGGGCTATGGGTCAAGAAAAAGTAGAAGCATTATTGAATGGATTATTTCCAAACATAAAGAAAAGAATTTATTGTAAACCACGTGACTATCCTGGAACAACTGCTGAATATAAACTAGCAAAGATATGTGAATTAGAAAAAGAGGGGTTTGATTTTCATATGGGATTAGATGATCATGGTGCCGTAGTAGGCTTAATGCACAATCATGGTATGTTTATGGCTCAGGTGTGGAGTGATTAGACTAATTTTTGAGTTCTATACTGTATCGAATTTTATCATGGAGGTTTGTTATGAACATTGATTTGACTACCATGAAAGCAATAATGGAAAACGAGAAATATGCTTTATACATAGTTTCGGAATTGAAGAAGAAGGACAGGTATCAAGGCGTAAGGTTAGACAAGAGGACGAACAAGCAGGTAGGTGTATATCTTGAAAAGACGAATCAGCCATATCCTCCATACAGGGTTATTGGTTTTGTGGACAATCAGAGATAAGGTTTAATGATGCCCAGATGTTATTTTTTTGATCATCATGAGAGATATAACATTATGAACAGGCACGGGTTATCTACTCACGGAAGCATTTATGCAGATGGAAAGATAAAAGAGCCGTATTATGATCATCAGTCTGCCATGTTTATTGTTGAGCATCACATAGGGTCAGAGGCCAAAGGTAATATTAGGTGGAAGAAGGCAAGATTTGATACCAAGCTTGAGGCTGTACAATTTTATGCTCGCAAGTATGAAGAATTTGTATATGAGTTCACATTGATGTTTTACAGGGATTTCAAACCGATAACGAGGAATAGGGGGAGCAGGTAATGGATTTGACAAATTTTGAGAAGTTCAAGGAAACAGAAAATTACGAAGTTTATTTAGAGAAGGATCGTGAAAGCAAGAAGCAATTTGAGATGGCTGTTGTGTATAAGAAGTACAAATCGAGAGCTATGAGATGTTTGATGACAGATTCTTTATTCAAATTGTTTTTTGATCCAGCCGAATACAAAAGGGTTTATATGAAGGATTCTAAGAGTAAAGTAAGATAGTAGTTTCCAGGGCTTCCAGATCTAATTCCAATATTTTATATTTTACGCCTTTGGGGTTTTCGTTAATGTCGAGCCCCTTTGTCATTTTATACAATCTATGATCCTTATGAAGTCTATCTAGGACGATGGGGTCTAGGTATAATATGACATGATTTTTCTTTGATTCCCATACTGTCATGATACATTGTTGCCATTCATTGGCTGTTGATACTGCGGCTGTTTCTGTCATGTTGAATGAGTTGGTGAATATATTACAAAGGGTTAGTAAGAAATTCCTACGATCTTTGAACATGTTTAGATTTGCAGCACAGAATGATTGTATTTCTTCAAAGGATGAGACAGGATTTATGGTTGGTCCGTTTAGGTTGTTGAAGAATAAATGGTTCAAGCTATCGTTTATAAGTTGTGTCGGAGTATGTTTTTTATTATCCATAGTTTCGACAAAAGACAAGCGATAACGGTCTGCGATGGTATCATAACAAAAGAAGCAATTACAACCTACACCGAAGAACTTTCTAATCATTCGGTTTACTTTTTTTGTTTTCTGATCATAATCGAATATCAGGCTCATAGGTTAGTATATCTTTGATCTTTTTTGACTATTCTGGTTAGTTCCTCTTCGATACCGCACAAAGAACCTTCTAATTCTAATTTTTTTGTTTTGGATACATATTTTTTTATACAGTTTGGAAAATAATCTGATTTAGTTTTTATTGTGAACTTCCATGCATTTTTTTTGACCCTTTCAACATTACCGACCCAATTCATATTTTTTGGTGTTTGTTCTTCGACTTGTTCAATTACATAACCCAGAAGTCCTAACGCCAATTTTTCTTCGTGAAATTTCATACCGGGGTGGGCAACTTTTTTCAAGATCAATTCAGCCATAATGCAATCTCCTTTTTCGTTTGGAGCATTATAATACGTTTAATCTTTACTTCAAGGCTTTTTCGCAAACATAATTGATAAATAATTCGATTTTATCTTCAATATGTTTTACAAGATAAGGGGAATTAGATGGAACTTCAGATTCTATTGCTTCTGGAACATCTAAAGTTTTGACCAATGAGTAGAATTTGATATAAAAAACAGGGTATTGATTCATTTGGTCAGTAACAGGATCATGGTAAAGATTACAACTAACATGATCTTCAAACCAACCAGAATATTTTTGTTGAATAAGATTAATTTTTTTATTATTCATTAACCAGACTCAGTGTTGTAATGATTTCATCTAAGGTCATCCAGTTATCAACAATCAAACTAACCAACCCATCTTTTTGGTTACAGGCTGTCAAGTGGTTATAGTCTGCCCATTCTGTTGTGCTATCTGCGATCAATTGATAATTAGGAGTTTTAGTTAGTCTGTATTCTGTCTTGCCATCTACTTTTCTAACTTCAATATCTATGCCTTCCATGTCTTCGTTGATATGTATGTTGTAGCGATCAAATAATTCTTCGGCCAATATCAACTTCTCAGCGAAACCATCTAATAAATCGCTAAACTCTTTCAATATCTCTTGTAAAGTGCAATCATGATGATGTGATTCTTTTGATTTCAATACAAAGACAAAGTGGTTAGAATAAGTTGCATAATCTGCTTCTTGTTTCTTTATACTCTTTACTTGTATTTGATAGAAGAAATGTGGAGAAAGTTTATTTGGTTCCCGTTCAAACCGAATATCTACTTCATATTTATTATCTTTATTGGTTGTTTCTTTGATTTTCTTTTCTATTTCTGATTGTAAAGCGTAATTCAACGAATGAAAATACTCAGCATAGTGCCAAGGAGCATCTATAACATCACTTACATAAGGAAAATCAAGATTAGAAATAGCCAAGTTTAGAGTCCTACATTAAGAGTGTCCCAATATAATAAATCCAAGCCAACACAGTGATAATAATACCGGCACCTACTATGTATCCACCAAAGCTTATAAATTTATCTTGTACGTAGTGCTTTTTTGCCACCAAAGATCCTGTTACGCTAAACATAAATCCCAATAAAACCATAATAATACCAATAAGCATGCAATTTACTGCTGACATGTCATATCCTTTTATTTTACCAGATAAGATAGAAAAGTAAGAAGTTCGCCGGTATTGCTATAGCCAAGAAGATTAGGAATAGCATAATACCAAACTTCAATGCTTCTTTACCCAGAAAATCTACCGCATCACGTATAAACTTGACCAAGCCTATGATGTAATAAATTGTTATCATGGCTATAAGTAAAGAAGATACATGAAGAAACAATGATAATAAAAATAGTAGTGTTGTCATAATCATGTTTATTAGAACTCCTTAAATAAAATCCCAAATCAACTTATTTTCGTCTAGCTTATCTGCTTCTAGTTCATCAAAATAGATGTACGAAGTTGGGTATTGTATGGTTTTCTTACATTCATACCCGATCAACTCTAAGAATTTGACAAGTTTCTGCAGATCTGGACAATATTTTGGGCTGTTTTGAGCGAAGACAATAGAAAACTTCTCATCTAAATCCATAGAATATCTAACAATGTAGTTGAAAACCTCTGGATCAATTTTTATATCATTCAAAAAGCGATAATATTTTAAAGTCTTTTCTAACCTGCTTTCCCATATATCTATTTCTTCGTTTCTGTTCTGGCCTCCCCAATCTCCCCAACCAAAGCCATAATTTGTTTGAAGTCGCATCATGGTTTTTTCTATTGCGTTTTTTATTAGCTTTTTATAGTTTTCATACCAGTAACTCCAACTAACGCTATCTACAAACTTATTGATGTATATGTCTTCCGGGCCTAAAACTTTGATTATGTTTTTATCGTTTATCCTAATTTTTATGTTTTGACCCTTCCCTTTGTTACAGACCGTCAGAAAAGGAATACAAAAGGTAAATTGTTTATTGGCGAAATCAACTCTGTCCATCATTTCAACATATCCTCCATTACACAACTTACAAATACATCAACATATTTCATTGCGACCTTATAATTTATTAGATACCACTCATTATTGCGTAATTCTATCATAAACCTCGAATCATGTTTTGCTTTGTTTTTTACGTTTATCCTTGTGTTGTAATAAATTTTTTTACCAAACACCATGTAAAACAAAAACTCCCTACAATAAGTGCGACCTTCTTCAGATGCCTTATCTGTACCATCTGTAATAACACGCACTGTGCCATTGTATTTTTTTCTTATCCAAGATCTAAATTCTTCAATTTTCATTGGTGGTATTTAGTTTTTCTTCGGTGTAATAGTATATAATTCCCCAATTAGTTGATTTGATGCTTACTAGATTTATTTTTATACCATTCCTTTCATTTATCCTTACGAAGTCTTGAAAATAAATATCGGCAAGGCCCGGTGTGATACAATGTGGGTCAAATTTCTGTACTCTATCTTTATCATTCCACTTTTCTGGAAGACCAAATACGCATATAATTATTATCAAAACCAAACAAACAGCCAAAGCCCAAAACATTATTATCTCCTTTTACCTTTATTGTACCATATTTAATCTTTATTTCAATAATTCTTCTGCAATCTTATCAACCCCAATGGCTACTATATCTTTTTTATTGCCTACCCCACTGATATAAGCAACAAGTACGTCTATATCTCTTTGTTTCAAGGTCATATTTATATTCATAGCAGCCTCAAAATCAAAGAAAGCAAATTTCAACTCACGTGTTTTACCTTTAGAATCGAAGTAGTTGATATAATCCTTGCAATACCACTCGTGACGGATTGAATCATAAAATCTGACACTATTTGCATTGCCATTCCAGCAGGCTTTAGTGAAATGTAAAAGATCTATTGTCATCTCAACAACTCCTCAATTATTTCGTTATCTGTTAGTATCATATCCTCAATAATATCCGCATCATCATTAAGTTTAGATGTCTCAATAAAGGCGCATTGATCGGTTGGAAAGTTTGAATCAGCATCTAACCCGTAAAAAGAAAACATTTGACCACTAAAATCAAAGTTTCTGAATTGTAATGTCAAATATCTATCCAGTATTTCGCCATTTTTGAGAACCAATTTAGGGGACGATCCTTGTTTTGGTGTTTTAGGATAAGATACAAAAGATATATTCTTCCTGTCTATAATGATTCCTTTGACCATGTGTTTTGCTCCTTTCCTAATAGATGTTCCAACACAGTATCTACATATTCTATAGCCATCAGTCGTGGTTCAGTCCATTCTAATATGTATTCTACCTCTCTATGAAGCGGATTTGGAACTGACCATCTAACTATATCTGTTATTGGTAAGTGGTTCTGATCAACGACAAAAACATAATCACCATCAACATTTCTAACCACTAAGTCTATATCGTTTGTCGTGGTATCTAAAGGTTCCCATAAGTCTCCGCCAAACCTAGACTTATATTCTTGGTGTCCCCAACTATAAGGGCTGTCTATTTGATAATGTTTATTGCTCTTTTTGAAGGTTGCAGTATATGTTTTACCCCTTATTTTTATTCCTTTCAATATAATATATTCGTCATTTCTAGACCAAAGCCTCAATTCCTGCCCTTTGAAATAAATCAACATCCTAATAACTCCCTACATGCTTTGGTTTCATCTATAAGTACACCTATAATATAATTATTATTATAAGTGCTTGATTGTGTTTCTAATAGCATAACAGCATTTTTCGGGGAATCAAACTTAATGTAGTCGTAATCATCCTTAGGGATATTGTTACATACTGAATTGGTTGGATTAGAAATATACCAATGAGCTGTTTTTTCTTCAACGGTAAATGACCCACTTTTATGAAAGAATTTAGAACAACGACTTATTAGGCCTATTGTGTTAGAAAACCACAATATCTCATCATTATTGCCTTGATCTGCATCTTCTTTTCTAACAAACACGCCATCGATAGAAACAACTACAGCTTGTTGCCATCTGTTATGTTTTATTGCTAAAGGCCAAACCCAATCATATCCCCCTTTCATGATGATTTACCTCACATAATTATCATCAACATAGAGTACAATTTTAGAACCATTCCGTTTTATTGCGGTGGCTTTTAGTATTATGACCTCCATATGATCACAAATTATCTCTAATCTTTCTATGTGTTTTGTTATTGGTTTTACTTCCATACATTGAAAAACATCCGAGTCCAAAAATACAAATGGAACCATAGAATGAGCTATCTTGTAGTTGTTTCTGTAGTATGCTATTCTTTTTGGTAGTCCGTTTTTCTTTCTGCAATCAAAAACCAGTGTACTTTTGGTATCGTTTTCAAGTACACTATCGACCTTTAGATCTAAAACTTTATATTCGTTTTCCATACTTGAATTATACTACTTTTAATTGCTATATCAAGCCATAAAATTTCCGGCCATACTCTTTATACCAACCACAAAACAACTTTATTCCTTCTTTGAAAGATACTTCTGGGGTGTAATCTAGTATCTCATGGGCTTTTTGATATGATCCAAGTGTTTTATCTACATCCCCTTGAACTCTATCTACATGTTTTACCAGCGCACCTTTACCCATGGCTTCTTCTATGCTGTTTACCATATTATTCAAAGAAATAGAGTTACCACTACAAAGATTGAAGGCCTCATAAAACGCAGAATTACTTTCTTTAGCATGATCCACCCCCCATTTCATAGCCTTAATGATTCCACGACAGATATCATCAATATAAGTATAATCCCTTGAAGTGGTTCCGTCTCCATATAAGTCTATCCAGTTACCACAATCAACAGCCCTGACAAATTTACAAATGGCTAAGTCTGGTCTCATTCCTGGCCCATATACAGTGAAGAATCTCAAACTAATAGCAGAAACTCCATGTGCCTTCGTGAATTCTTTGATTAGAAACTCAGCACAGGATTTCGTCATAGCATAAGGACTAATTGTATGTTCTATATCGTCTGTCTCTATTGATCTTTCCTTGTCAGTATTACCATAAACACTACTGGATGAAGCATTAATAAACAAAGGTCTATGATGCATTCTAGCTATTTGAGATATAAGATGATCCGTTCCATCAAAATTTGTCCTAACATACTCATCTTTTTCAGCAAAACTTCTTCTTACACCAGCCAAAGCAGCAAGATGTATAACACAATCCGTCCCTTCTGGTATAAAATAATTGAAAATGTCGTCTTTGATAATCTTTACATCTGGTCTTTCTTTGACTATTTGTGCTAACCGATTTGTCCTCACGGTATAGTCCATAGCATCAACCACTACGATATTATCTACAATGGTTACTTCATATTTATCAGGACTAAGCCATTTTACTAGATTAGACCCGATAAAACCTAAACCACCCGTCAATACAACCTTCACCTTTCTTTTCATAATGCTTCCTTTGTTTATGTGGATATTATAACAGAACCATATTTGAAAGTAAAGTTTAATAAAAAACCCAGGCTTTTATGCCTGGGTTGTGTTTTTCTTATAAAGTAACCTTAGTAATCATAATCATCTGGATCGTAATCATCATTTCCACCATTCAAGGCATCGTCTATAATAATGTTTTCCAGATCTTCATATACTTTATCCATGTGCTTTTGGAATGCTTCAGAGGTGCAAATATCTTTAATTGTCTGCTTGTCTTCTTCTGTAAGTTCCCAATTATGTTTAGACAATTCTTCTTCAATAAGTTGTGGAATCTTGGTCTCATCTATATCCAAATCCCGAACTTCTTTATATTCAGGTGTTCTACAAGGCATACCCCAGAACTCTTCAGGATCACCGCCAGTAGTCATAATCCCACCACTTGTATAGTTACCATAATCAAAAATCAGCTTAGCCAATGGTATATTATAATAAATTTCATCTTCCAGTTCTTCACGTCTGGTGTATTCATCTTCAATTTCTTTGACCTGTTGTTCTACCAATTGTCTAAACTTACTCATTGTTTTGTGCCTCTTTTATGAAATCAATTATCTTCCTAAATAGTTTATTCTGTAATTTAGGCTCAGTCAACTCTAAAACTCTGTCTAACCGAGAAGAATATATTGTGTATGGTCTCAATTCTTCAACTAATTCTTTGTAACTTCTAATGTTTTCTACGTCTATCTTGTCAACATTAGAGGCTATACCAGATGCGATTTCACGATATATCTGTTCTAATTCATCCCAAGTGTTATACCAAGCCTTCGCCATTACGTAGTCCAGCTTGTTATATTCTTCATTAGGTAAATCGCTTTTTATGTCTAATTCATAGTTCTTCTTGTGTTTTCTATGCTTGAACTCACGATTTATACCATCAAAGATATGCCCAAACTCATGCCGGAAAACTTGCCCCTTGATTACATCATTTGTGCTAATCGTGTTTAAGATCTGGTCATAACACATACCTAAAAAGGATTCAAGACCATAACGAGCAATAACGTCTTCTAAACTACGACCTTCTTCCCCGTCTCTGATATTCAATTCTTTCGTAACCTGACCAGCCACATAGAAGTTTTCCCAATAAGAATAGTTCCTGTCACGTAAATGAGTAGCATTAGAAAGGCCTAACCCTAATATAACACTTGCCTTTGCTGCAGATGTTGTGTTGGATTGTGATCGGTCTGGATAATCAAAGTCTACCATTATCTCGGCATCATATTTATTATCGTCTGAAAAATTACCCGTGTCTATAACATATCCAGCACTGCCCATTTTACTGAGACCAAATATGAAGAATTCCTTTCCCATAGCTTCCATCTTGCCATATAAATCAGCAAAAGAACTCTCGACAAAAGCATCGTAGTCGGCAAATACCTTTATGTCTTCCTCTGATAAAAGATCCTCAACTAATGATCGGAAATTACTCATATAGCATAGAACTGTCAGCAAACCACTACGCCAACCACTTAGCTATTTGTTTGTCGTTTACTTTGTGCGCCCAATTCTCATATATGTATCTTTCATGAGACTCTGGATACACCAATAAATCATCTAACCAAACCCAGTAGTTGTTTAATTTTACCGCACGCTTCAATCCCAAATTGTTGCTTATATCTTCATCTAAATCTACAAATACAAGATAGGTATAACAATCATACTTTGACCAAGCCTTGTATTTTGCCTGCCTTATGACCATCTGTGTTTTCCATTTCTTTTAGCTAACTCAGCCCTAGTGATAACTTCTAGATTGCTCAAGTCATTGTTATAAGCATTCCCGTCTATATGATAAATGACTTCTTTTCTTGGATCTATCTCCCTACCTAATTCCTTTTCCATTAGCCACTTAGCATAACTTACCCGCTTATGATGCATGTAAACTTTACCATTACGGCTTTTCGTTGGTCTCACTTCTTCACTTACACAGACTAATTGATCTTTTCCTTGCATAACTTTACCAATATGTCTTTTTGATTCTATATCTTCTTTGGTGAAACTTGTACGATTAGCACCCATGAAACCATATCTACCTTTGTTCCAAGTCTTCATACCTTTCAAAAATCTTCCAGTTACAGGGTCTCTATTCATTAATGTGCTTCTTTACCATCTTGTTGAATGTTTTATTGGCTAATTTCAAAGACTTCTCCCATTCACCTTCATCCCCAGAGTCTGATATGTACTTTACAATATCACAATCTATTCCATTCTTGTCACAAACCCTACAAATAGCCCAAGCTTCCATGTCAACCAACTTGATCTCTTTGTCTAGCTTCTTCCAATCCGTCACAAAACTGTTTCCACTGGCCAAGATCATACCACCGCCTTCTATGTTTATATCATATGCGTCTTGGCTTTCTCCGTCCCAGCCATCTCTCAATTCAACCACGGCAGGTCTAACCGTTATACCATGAAGACCATCTCTACAAGCACAGGTACCTAAGTTTATGATTTTACTTACTTTATGATGATCTAATAGCCATTGTACACTCATAGCAGCATCAACCAACCCAACACCCGTATATAAAATGTTGACGTGCTTATTGTAAAATTCTGACTCTAAGGCTACTACATACCATATATTGCTCTTAGGATTTTGATACAGGGCTTTCATATATAACCTCTTATGCTATTATTATACCAGATTTAATTATAGTGTCCAATCTAATTTATCACCAAACTCAAGGAATTTTTCATACGCACCCTTTTCCCCAAGCTTTTGTAAGACTTCTATTGGATGATCTTCAAAGTATTCTTGATCCATGCCAAGAAACTTCCTCATGTATTTTTCTGTGATTGGTGCTATAAAAGTGATTCCCATATATGGTTCATCCCTATTCAAATAATGCACCACGTAAACTCTATCTATACGAAACGGAGCCAATTCATCCTCGTTTTCACTATAAAATTTCTCACAATACCTTGCTTTTTCTACCAAATCTTTATACCGTTCAATTTGTTCTAATATATTGTGTTCTTTTAGTTTATCTATTATTTGTGGAGGTGTTAGTGGCTCTTCAAAAAAATTCCACAAATGTCCTATACTAGATTTTAGTGTGCTATTTATCTTACCTTCTGAATTTTTATATGTTTGATAGCCAATTATTCCATGAGGCAAACCATACCATTCATAGCCAATGTCAATTTCATCAATAAACCCCATATAATTAGTCTTAAACCCAGTTATTATTTTACCTCTACCTACACGTTCTACTCTGGCATTTTTTATCTTGTTTATTGTGCTTTCCATCAATTTTATAGGTTTTCTTTCTTTTTTAATAGCAGGAACCTCATAACTTTTACAATTCTTGACTATATCGGCAATTAGTTTCCTGTTTACTCGTCTAATTACTTTTTGGTTATATCCACACTTAGGATCTGTAGTCTTATATTTTTTGATGAAGTAGCTTTCTATATTCAATGATTCAAGTTTGGTAGAACAAGTGCACAAGATAACACGTCTGAAGCCTTTTGCCCAACCATACTTGTTAATGTCGTCAAATAAATCAGGAACATGACTATAATTACGACCATTACACCACCTTTGTTCAGGCTCTTTTCTGGTTTGGCCAATATACTTCCTCTTGTTGGCTATATTTTCCAGCATATAAATATAATAAACTTCTTCTTGTTCTGCCATTAGCTCAATAACCTCTCAACTATCTTATCAATGTCCACAACCAGATTATTTACATACCCGTCATGACCTCCCCACTCAAATTCTACAAGAAAGTATCTAACATGTTCCCAATTGACTATCTCATACTCCCCCCAAAACATAGGCGTAGTCCCAATATCATACCCAGGCTCCGTGTACTTCTTCGTAACCACACTTTGACCCCATGAAGATAAATCCCCTATGCACCTATAGTCAGTAGTAAGAAACCCGTCACGATCAAAACGTAAAACTTTCCCACATACACCAATAAGTATTCGCATCATATATAAAACGCCCCTTCTTTTCTTTGTAACCATCCATAAGCATATAACGCTTCAACTGCAGTAGCCCTCTACCCATTTGTCAGCTCCATAAGACTATTAGCACAATACTATCAATAAGCCTTGTAAAAGCCTCCGCAAATGACTCAATTACTGCATGCTTTTCATATAACTTTATTCGTTTCATTCACGTTTTTTATTCGTTTCACTCACTATTTTATCATACTTATTTCCCATAGCAACATTAATCATTACCTAAAAGTTTAATAACAGTTTAATACCATCCAGTCCCATATCGTCCCATAAGTTCCCATAACAAAAACTCAATACGCCTCAAAACCAAGACTTTCCAGCACCTTCGACTCTTTTAGGAACTCTCGTAAGGACTGCTTTTAGACTCGTTTTTAGACTCATTTTTGACTGGTTTTTGGCGGGTAGGGACTGTTTTTTATGTGTAGAAGTCAAGCCCAGTCCGCAATTGGCATTTAATCAAAGTGAGATCAAGGACTTGTGCGAAGCGAGGCTAGAGTCCCCAATAGATCGAGCGGGGCTTATTGAGACTGCGAAAAGGCCTTGGGGATTATATGGGGGAGCCTAAAACAAAAAGGCCTGTGTAGAGTCAAAAAAATAGGCTTTACTGCGATGGGCCTAGAAAGAGACTTATGGGAGAGGGCTTATGGAGGCTATAAAGTAAAAGGCCCCTACTAGAGGATAGTGAGGGGACTTTATCATACCAACCAAACAAAAACAAGATGACAATAAGTCTTGAGGGCCTGGCGTGGAGAGAGAGAATGTAGGAAGGAGGCCAAGCTAATTCCTCAAGACTTATTACAGGAGAGTAGAACGAATCTAAACAACTCGGAGGAGATTATAAGTCATGTGGAAGATTGAGTCAAGTTTAATGTGGGGAAGATATTATGTATAGTTATTAAATTTTTTTGATAGACTGGGGGCCTCTAGGGAGCAAGTAGTTCAGGGTATAAAAAAGCCTCCCAGTAACCTGAAACTGAGAGGCAAACTATGAAAAATGTAGAATCGCTTACTAGACTTTTGGATCAAGTAAACGGATCTATGGTAGAGCACGAGGAGAGAGAAGTTTTGAAAGGGGCGCATCTACCACAGGCCTGTTTACTCTGAAGGGGGACCAGATGAAAGGAAGGAGAAAAAAAGGACTCAAAATGCTAGTGTTCAACAATGTCCTTTTTTTATCTAGATCCCCTATTCTGAGTTGACACAATTATAGACTTGTTTAATGTTTTTATCAAGCGAATTTTTTACCGGCGTAGGATTTTGATGATTTATGGGCCTGCGCTGGTTTCGGTTGAGAGAATGGGGCCTTTGGAGTATTTGTCTTTTGGGCCTTGAACGTAGCTGGTGTATTCCAATCTGATTTAGCGTTGAGACATTTCACCAAGTTACGGAATAGGTTATTAGATGGTCTTGTCATGGTTAGAATCCTATATACCAATCGTTGAGGAAGTCGGGGAGGTAGATTCTTTTGATGATTTCCTGTTCCCCGTCATAGTCTTGTAGGACAGCTTCATCGTTATTGATTTGGTTAATGTGGCAGCGTTTTGGTTTATCTTTGTATATTTGTGATTTATGGACTGCTGCGAATCCTTCTACATACTTTGGGTTATTACCGTATTTACTTATGAAGTCTTTAGCGAGGATCATAATTGGCTCTCCTTATTGGTCTATCATAGCTGACATTTTGAAAGTATTACTCGTTACAAGCAGCTCTTCATAGACTAGCATATCCCAATCGACTTTGATATCCGGGTAATTATCTTTGACGTATTTGGTTAGTTTAGCTTCCAATTGGTCATAGATGTTCTGAAGCTTTTTGTGCTGCTTATAGATTTCTTTTTCCGGGATATCGCTGAAGAAAGTCTTTTTCCAATCTCCGCCTTCGAAATCGGCTTCAATAAATAACTCATCACCATCTTCTGTCATGGATATATCGGCAGAGAATGGCAGTTTTTTATCATCGATTATGAGTTCCATGTTTTCTCCTTATAAAAGAAACCCCGTTAGATGATCCACAGTGTAACCAAATAACGGGGGCAAGTCAAATTAAATATCCTCTACATTAACATTGAGGGGGCTGTTTGTCAGATGGTTCGAACTTGATCTTATATCCATCTTTCCAATTTGCCCCCAGTCTAACGTTTTTGTATTTGCCAGAACCGACTATCACTCCGAAGTAGTTACCCATGGAGTATGTCTTTCCGGCCCAAGGTTTTCCATTTGATTTCAGGACGGGGTTTCCGCTAGAGTCTAAGACCGAATAAGTCCCCTGCGTCCCAATGTAATTCTTGCGATTGATTTTGTTGATAAAGATGTCACCCATAATTCCTCTCCTTTGCTTTGTCTTGTTTATGGTGATTGCAGAAGTCTTGGTTTGAAAACTTCCAGGACTAACAATAGCCATAATGAAATGTAAAATCAAAAAAAATATCGCATCGAAAACAACATTAATTTCTTGCGGTACTTTTATATATGGGTTATACTTTCGTAAGCGTTGTTATGGCCTATGAATTTTTCCCCCACTTATCAAAATTTTCCATCATAAACACAAATTCGTCCTGTTTTACTCTGGCTGCGGATAAAGCTGAACCGAGCTCAACCTTTACTTGATTTAACATTCGTTGGGCTTGTTGATCTTTACCAGCCATGGACAGTGCCTTGATGGATTTACACCTCTTGAACATGCTGTCGCTGCCTAAAATCCGAATCACCTTTTTATATTTACGTTTGATTCGATATTCTTTCAAAAACATGTTATAAGTCCTCTGGGTCTAATTGGTCATTGGTTACCTGGATACTATCAATGAAGTCTGCGTCATAGTCATGTTCTTCTGTTTCATCTTCAGGCGCCAATGCTTTATACAGGTCAATGATATATCCATCAGGTGAGTGTATGATATGTAATTCCAGTTCACCATTGACGATTACATCCACGTTGTTTTCTATGGCCAGATCTTCTACTTTGATCAGGTCGTCTTGCTTTACTTCAATTTTAGTCATGTTACGCTCCTTTATATTAGATTAAGACTCATCAATTCAGCTTGTGCGCTTTTATTGGGATCGAAGTGTGCGTCATATGGGTGTCTGTAGGCTTCAACCCGATATGCGTACCCGTGCTTTTCCAACAACAGATAGATCTCATGGATTGTTACCATCTGTTTTGCGATTTGAGCACGACATGGGCCTTCGATATCACCAAACTTGACCTCAAAGATATGGGTAGCTTCCAAAAACCCATCGCTCCAGAAGTCATTATAATTACCGATGCTAAAGTCTAAAGTGCCTTTGTTGAACCAGAGTCTCGCACCAAGCCCTATTCTCTGGTAGTCTTTCTTCACGAACTTGGCTAAAACATCTAGGTCTTTTTTGAATTCTTCAGACAGCTCGGTAGATTCACGCCACTTGTTTGTCATTCTAATTTTTGTGATTTTCATTTTTCGCCTCCATGTCCATTATGATTCCCCAGGCTGTTTGCCATAAGGTTGTATTCTGGATATCGGAATTAGTCTGTGCATTGCCTTTTACATCACAGTCTTTTATGAAGCCTTCTTGCCACAGCGCTATCAATATACACATACAGGCAATCGTCACTGCTTTATCTCCATATGTTCTAGTAGTGATGCAACGAATACCTGGCCCCCACATATAAGGGTGAAATGTGCATTCTTGTCCAGCATCTCTGGCTGTTATTTTATCACCACAGATCTCGATACCCGGCAGCCCCCATTCTCTCAGGGCATCATTCACCTGGCTCGCCTTTTTGATAATCGGCAGCGGGAACTTATCCATAGGGGTCACCGGAGTATAATAGATGTGGCAAGGTTCTTCGGCTGTTCTATGAGGATCCCACATAATAGCCTCCTTATATCAATTCCAATTCCACCATCAGATTATGAGCATCGATGTATTCAGTATCCTGTTCATCTCCATCCCATGACCAACCTGTATCACCTGGGCTTTCTGGTTCCAATAGATCATACTTCTGGGCCAGCATTAAGATACATTTCACTGCCAGGTCATATGGTTTGCGGACTGTTTTACAGAAGTTCCAATCACCAGGAAACTCTAATCCAAATGTTTCATGGCTAAGATCTTCAAATCCGTTCAAGATGATGGTTCCGTGTTCTCTGTCCACAATCTGTTTAGGGTCTGTAATAACCACTGTTCCATTCCCATTGGCTAAGATGACGCCTTTGGAAATGATCTTACCTAATACTTGTTCTGCTTCATCCCAAAATCTTTCTGGTATTTCATTTGGTTGTAAAGATTTCGGTGTCCAATAATTTGTATATCCCATTGTAGTTACTCCTATTTTTTATTTAGTTGGTATAAAAAGGGCCCAGATATTTCACCAGGCCCGTGTTCTCTTAGTCTTTTTTCAAGAAGTGGCGTTTTGGTTTCGCCCTTGCTGCCAAAAGATTTTTATTACGCATGCCTCGTTTAGAAAAGAAGGTGCGCACAATCCAAATATGACCATTATCAGTTTCGAAGTCATCTGGTGCAGAAAATTCCTCGGTCCAACCTTTAGTCATAGATGCTGGAATTCTGGTTACTTTTCTGCCGGCGTCAAAACCATTTTCATATTCGTAGTATCTTTCTATCATCATAACATTAGTGCAAGGATAGAAAGGACCTTTGATTGTAACGTTTTTACTTTTTGCCATAGTATTTTACCTCTTATTTGATTGGCTGTTCCACAAACACTGCCTTGAAGTTCTGTGGAAGGTTAGCATATGTACCGGTGTCACGTTTAGATAATGACTTCAAGGTGTTATAAAGAGCATAGACATTTTCAGTCAAGAACTCTTTCAACACTTTGTTCCCGTGCATAATTTTCAACACGCCTGTCTTACCTTTGTAGGCAGCCATGTTATCTTTGTCGATTACGACTGGTTCTTTTTTCTTCATTTTGTTCATCCTTTTTTTTATTTACGTCTATTGTTTTGACGGATTGGTAATGGTTTTATTTTGATAGGTGTCAGTCTGTTCTTTGCCATAATATACCTCCTTTATGACTTAACATTGTTCGATGACTGGTTGTAATGCGCATGCTGTGGTATAGTTCTTTTTATACACTTCATACGCTTCTTGTTCTGTAGCAAAAACGCCCAGAACCAAGCCCGTGTTAGGAATTACGACTCTGTATGCCATATTACGCTCCTTTAGTTTTGATGGCTACGACCAAGACAAATGTATCTTCCGAAAGCGTGCACCATTGACCGGTTCTTACTTCTTCAATACCTTTCTTTACATAGTCGTTCATTTTTAGGCCAATTGCGTAGCCCATTTCTAAAGACCCTGGAAAATCTTCTACATCAAACAATTCAATTTCGAAACCCGGCATTCCTTGTTTGATTTTATCTTCCAGGTCATCCCAATCCAGCGCATCCATATCCTCAATTTCAATGCCGGCTAAGACATCTTCCAGGAATGGGCTGTTCTCTGTGTCCACGATTGTTACATCGAAGCCATTATGTTTCTCAAAAGTGTCAGCCAACCAATGAGCAACGAAGCCTTCAACATTCTGATCATCGTCCATTGTAAATTCATGACGGATAAATGCTTCTGGCAAGTCCTTATTGTTTTGGTCTTCCCATTTGATGTTTTCGATATTTACAACAACTTTTTTCATATTAACCTCCTTTATTATATTCTTTTGACTAATATAACCTGTCCTGGAACCAAGCCGTCAACAGTTTCAATTTCCACATCTGCTGTTTCAATCTCCACCTTCTTGCCGTTATATTTTTTCCAGATATCCAAGACAGCATGAGTCAAGTTGTTGTAGGCGTTGTTCATTGTCAATTGTTCTTCATCCAGGAAATATAACATCTGTTTCATGTCCCGGTTGATGTTCATTTCAAAAGACAACACATCCAAGAAGTTATCGTTATCTAAAAACCAATAATCATTCTTTGTGTATTTCTTTATCAACTTATTACATGCTTTCTGTAATTCATTCATTTTTGCCATGTTCTACTCCTTTATTCTAAATAACATTTTACTGGTGTATCTATGTTTTCCAAGATGTCAGTAGTCAACAAGCCTTCGGCAAATTCGGCTACTTCACCCAGGCGACTTTCCCAAGCACCATCACTTATAAACAATTCAGCATCTTCTTTCTTATCTACCTTTTCCATTGGTGCGATAATAAGTTTCATGCTGCCGTCATTGATTCCCATTTCTTCTTCATAGTTGTCTTCATCCAGAATCACAAAGTTATCACCCGGCTTTTTATGTTCCAAAAGAAAATCGTATGCTTCGTCTTTTGAATTGAAGCCCGTGCGACATTGTGATGTTTCAGCATCTATAATAATGTATTTCATGTTCTACTCCTTTATGCCATTGGTCTATCTATTACCATTGATTCGACATCGTAATAGTGGACATCATCATAACAATAATTATTCCAATCTATGTCTTCGAAGTCGTAATCTTCACTAAACTTGCAGCCTTCGCCATATTGCTTATTCAGTTCTCTGGCTCTGCGCTGGGCCTCTTCCTTACTGGAACAAACATATAAAGTCTGTTGGTGATAGTCTGCGCTGGGTTGAGTCTGACGAACCAAGTAAACCCTGATCGCATCAATCCCACGGGCAAATATATCTTCACCATCGCCATCATATGTTTCCAGCAAATCAGATTCATAACCCGCCTTGTCCAATAGGTATTCCAGCGGCTCGTATTCGTTTGCTTCTACACGAATGTTATACACATGTTTTGCCATATTAAATCCTTTTTGTTATAGCAATTTTACTTTAATTTCCCAGAATGTCAAGAAAAAAATTTATTAATTTCTATTAATCTTTTTCTATTAAAGGTTCGGGAAGATAATAAACACATTCTTATTCCCGTTCCGGCCTTCAGGTCTTACAGCAGGATCTTCATGATAACCTCTGTAATAATCGTCTTTTGCCATGTCTTCACAATTATCAACTTCAAACATCAAAATATCTCCGTAAGAGTTGCCTTCTTCATCTTGACTCATGATAATCGCAGCGTCTCCGCCCAATTTTTTCTTGGCGATTTCTAACTCTTTGATCATGTCATTGATTGTTTTTACTGTGCAGCATTTCATTTTATACTCCTTTGGTTTTTATTTGGTTCTTATTTCATATTTACAATCGTTGCTCTGTAAGTATTTTTCTAGTTCCTTATCGGTTCTGGTTCCTGTCATTGCCATAATGCAGGCTGTTGCTTGATTTATAGTGTCAAAATCTGCCGTTGCTGGCGTTTCGTGCTCTAAATCAAACACAAAATATTTGATTTTCTTGGCCATATTTTACTCCTTATTTGTTAGTCCATTGATTGTTTCCAGGTATCTTTCAGCCTCTTCTCTGGTTTTGAATACCTCAACTTCTTCTACAACTACTCTTTGAACACAGTAGCCTTTAGAAGTTTTGATATAACTATAGTCTGGTATTTCAACCTCTTCAGCAAATGGGCGCTTCGATAATGCTTGGTATTCTTCTACCAATTCTGGGCCAGTCAACCCTGAAAAATCTATCTTATTGTTTTTCATATGTTCTTCTCTGGCATTACCAAAATCTTTATACCAGTCTTTTACGGCTTCTTTATCTGATAAGTCTATGGGTGCCGGTTTAAAATCGAAATCTTCATCTGTTGCTTCATATTCACAGCGATCCCGCAGCTCGTTCTCTGTCAGCACTTCATACCCATCATCTTCTATTATATAAAGTTTCATATCTTGCTCCTTTATTTATACAATTCAATATAGGTATCCAACGAATCTACAAAGTCTTGATCCAATGTTTTGATTCCTGGTCTGTAATAATCAGGTCTTACTCTTGATTCGTCTAACTTATCCCAACTGGCAGGGTTAAGATCTACCGGCTGCCAAGAACCCCAGCAGTCTCCTTTTGGTCCTCTGCCATAAACACGAAGGTATAATTCATTCTTCGCACCTATAGCCAACTGGATGTTTCTTTGTTGATATAACTTCTTACAATACTGTTTTGCCATTTTTTACTCCTTACTCATCAAACCTTCTAATGTGTCAATATATTCCTTTGCTTCTTCCCAAGTATCAAAGGTCAGTGCTTTATCGTTTTCGTCTGTGATTATCTTATCTGCTTCACAATCGTCCACCAGATACTTACCTCCGTCTTCAGGCTTTTGCTTTATGACACGATGCTTTACATACTCCCATTCGATGAAATTGATACAGAACCCATACTCTTCAGTCAGACCATCCATCAAGACTTCTTCTAATTCCCCTTCATCAATTTCGCTCAATGGTGTATCTTTGTCATAGTCTTCTAAGCATACTTCCTGTTCATATAATTCATCAGGCAACTCCAGGACTTCTTCATAGCCATCGTCGTATTCGCCATAATCTTCCGTATCCCAGTCTATTGCCTTTACATTAACTAATACTGATTTCATGTTTTACTCCTTTATATTAGTTGTAAACTCATTAGTTCTGCTTGTGCGTCTTGAATAATATCGTTTCCAAAATACCGAACCCAATCAACAAATTCGGTATTTGTAAGCGCTTTCTTGTTCAAATATCCATACTTTTCCAATAACAGATAGATAGCAAAGATATTGATAATATGCTTTTTGCATAGTGGATTACAAACATCAGTGCGCCCAATCCTACCATACAACTTGAAGATTGTTTGATCATAAAGAGGCCCAAACATTGATTTTCTATCGCTCAATGCCATAATTTCAATGTCGCCTGTTGTGATGGTAAACTTTATTGCGGCCCCTAATTTTTTATAATCTTTTTCAGCATATTTAACATATTTATTCAGGTCGGCTAAAAAGTCTTTTGATATTGCAGTGCTTTTCCATTCTTTGGACATATAAAAGTTAGGCAATCCCATATTTAACTCCTTTTGGTAAGAAATAAGGCTGCGATATTTCTACCAACAGCCTTATTCATCATCTTCTATTCTGTTACCATCTTCGTCACACTTAGGTGGTTCAGTGTTTCCATAGCTAAAGAGACCACCAACAGCTTCTCCTGCCATAAAGATCTCCATGCCAGGTTCTTCACAATCCCAATCGAACTCAACACCCAGCTCTGCCATCTTTTCTAATACAGGGATAGGTGGCGCCCAAGCAGTATCAAAGACAAAACTATAATCTTCGTTACTGTTACACGCTGCGTTCAGATCGTCCATGTCTATACTGTTATCAGATACATCCCATTTGGTTCCCCAGTTGGCACAATCCCATTCATACCAAGCGTCAGCCGGAACCCCTGTTCTCTCAGCCTCCGCATCCATCCAGGGCTTTGCGTGAAGATAGTCCATCGCATTTTGAGTAAAGAGTTCGTTGGGTATTTTGCCTGCTTCTTTGAGTTTTCCCAGGTCGATTTGTTCTTCTTCAACCAGCTTCTTCACATCATAGTCCATAGTTATATTGTTATAGGCTCTCATGTGTTCTGGCTGAGGAATAATGTTTTCAAACGAGAAGTCATCTTTGACAACAATATCGCCGTTATCATCTCTTTGCTTTACGGGTTTGATACATTTTTCTCTGAACACCTCAGGATTATGTATCGTTATGCTATTACTACACCAGTTTGGCATTGTAGCCTCCTTTTATTTTTCATCCCCTGTTAATATCCGCAGCAAGATATCGCCGTTCTCTCCTGTCAATCTCGCAGCGTTCAATAACTCATCACTACCCCAGACCTCCAGATGTAAGTTCTGTAAGGTTCGGTCTGCTACACAGGTAAAGAAAGACACGTCAGGATTCGCATTGATTTTAGACGCTATTTCCCAGACTTTATATTTATCTTCTTTATCAAATATCGCATCCGTTTCCACATAGTCAGGATAGAAATGTTTTGCTTCATTAGAGCCTTCCCCCGTCATCATCTTATCTAACTTAGGGTTGTCAATAAAGCAAGGAATGTGGAAGTGTCGATCCTCACTGTATTTATTCATCAAGTCTTCTTTAGTAGGTTTCATGTTCAACTCCTTTATTGTTGTTTATATTCGGTTACGCCATACTTTTCTTTCATTTCATCTTTCCACTTATTGATGGTTTCTTGAGATTCAGTAGACCAGATAGAGTCCACTTGTTCCTCGTCATAGTTATCATACACAGACAAGACTTCAATACTGCCATTCCAAGCGTCAGATAAAAGACTTGCATATTCGTTCAGATTAACTTTGAGTTCCTTGTTTATACCTACGAAACCACAAGTGCCTGAATCCCAACGACATCTAGTATCTTCGCCCTTATTGAAAGCAAATGATACAGCACCGTGGACATAAGCACCCAACGCATAGGCTTCATATTTATCTTTACCATATGTTTCATCAAGGTATTTCTGGAAGGACTCAATATCATCTTCTACACTACAGCCTTCAGGTTCCCAGCTTTCACCAGTGTTCAATGTATCAAAGCCTTCACGACTGTTCTTACACCAGACTTTATTTTGTTCTTTGAAGTCATCTCTTACAAAATCACATTCACAACCATCATATTCAATAAAGCCTTCATAACGATCTTCATAAACTTCCTTGACGGTTTTTACTGTTTTATCGTCTTCCAATTGGACTGATATTATTTTTTCTTTCGTTGCCATATCTTACTCCTTTAGTATTGTAATCTATCTTTTATTGTGTTTGTTTGATTGTCATATACGGTTACTTCATATCCATCTTTTGTTTTCAAAGCCAAGATACTGATAGAGTCAAATTTTATTTCCACTGCCTCATTGACTTTTATTTTTTCCTTAAACAAAGTCTCTATCATATCTATTTGTTCTTTGTATTTTTTCATGTCTTACTCCTTTATTTATCCTACAAGTTCATCATAAGTACTTGTATATGCTTCTTGTTCTTGTTTAGTCACTAATCCGGCTTCTCTCAAGACTCTTGGATCGCAGTCATCTTCTGGATTTATATGACCACATTCATAGGCTTCCATCCAATCCTCTTTAGCCATTTTGATTACTTCTTTTTTACGTTCTTCAGTAATAGGTTCAATCCATTCCTTAAAGTATTCAATTACTTCATTAAAGACTTGATAACCTAAACCAGTCTGTGTTCCATCAAGTTCATGACCAAATTCTTCCCACAAATAATCTACTGTGATAGGTTCATTATTGTCATCTAATGGAAATCCCTTATCATCTACTGAGTTTGTATCTTCAATATCTTCAATAACCATATCAAAGAATTCTTTATATTCTTCTTGGTCTTTTAAGTTATATGTTGCAGACATTTTTTACTCCTTTAGTTTTTGTTCATTAAGTTATTCAAGTTTTCAATGTATTTGTTTGCCTCTTGGATTGTCTCAAATTTATAAGGCTTACCATCAGCATCACAAACCATATCTTGCTTGAGTTGTTTTACCGTATATGTTCCATCCTCATTATAGGTAGGTTCATATTCCGGTAAGTCATACCAGTCATATACATAGCCATCCGTATCAAAGATGTCTAAGATTGTGCTGATATCTGTTTTGGAAAGGTCAAGGCTGTCAACATCAAATGTATCAAAATCTATCCCCATAACATCACAATAAGTTTCAGGCGTTATAGTATCGTCTTTGATATATTGTTCGCACAGTTCTCTCAGTTGTGCCTCAGTGCAGATATTAATCTCGTGCCACGCATCTTTCCAAGTGCTTTCGTGAACTGGATAATATAACTTATATATTCGCATTTTATGCCTCCTTATTTTCTACAAAGCCTTTGATTACCTTTCTGCCAGTATATTTGCTCTTGAATTCAACTTTGATGTGCTTCAGGTTGCGTTCTTTCAACACCTTCTTGATTCCAGGCATAATTCTATATATGACTTGAGTTTGTATATCCTTTTCAATCTGGTTCACAAGGGCATTGCGGTTTTCCAAGCTCTTTCCAACCATCTTATATTGATAAAGGCTGTATTCAAACTGGACACATACAATTCCCTTTTCCCGATTGAACTTCCAGCAACTATTGATCCAACAATCGTATTCTAAGTCTTCGTTGAGCCAACTCATTGTTTTTAGTGGATAGTTGTCTTTCAGGATAGTAAACTCTTTGATAACCTCGTCTTCTTCTACTACACGAAAGTCAGATTGTTTGACCTTATATATCTTGTAATCTCCATAGCCATCCAATCTAGCTTTCTTCAATTTATCATTTGCGTCTTCCCAGTTATCTGTTATATCGCCCCAACTGTGTAAGTAGAAGCGACCATTTTCGTGGAAGCCGCCAATAAAAAACACTACATTTTCTTCCATGTTAGCCTCCCATTTTCATATATTGTTCTAAGCCACCTGCTAAATCTATCGCAGTCTTCAGTTCTTCATCGCAGATCATGCCGAAGTTAACATATCCACCTGAACTTCCATGATTATATTCACGGACACTGTAGACTTGGACATGTTCGTTCTCTCCCAGTTTCTTACATAAGTTCTGATATTGTCCTATGTCCTCAAACTGTAATTTTTCGTAATACCAATCCTTATCTAAATCTACATCTGGGAAGAGACTATTTACAATTTCATAGCCTCCCCAGACGAGTTTCTTAGGACGGTTCACATCAAACACAGCTTCAACAGGGATATCTTCTTCCGCCATCTTCTGCTTTATTTGTTTTTCCGTCAACATTATAACCTCCTTTATTTTCCGGTTATTAATTTTACGAAGGCTTCATCATTGTCTAACATATCACGGGTCGTTATCATTTCATCCCAGATATATAAGATGAAGTCCTGATTGTCGTTGCCGTGATAGTTCCATACATAGCAGTTATCCAAATCTTCAAAGTCTTTCATTGTTACACCTTGATTACGATATGGACTTACTGTTATTCGTTGAACCCCCGTCATATCCGTCAGGTCATCAAGCCAATGAGTTCCGTTACCACTAGCACCTATTCCCTTGATACACTCACCCAAACAAAGCTGAGCTGCTATATTGTCCACTCTATTGATCTTGGACTTAGCTTTCTTCAACAAATCCTTCATAGTCATTGTTGGTTCGCCCACTTTCTTTACGATAACCGAATCATTTTGTAAGTATCTAGCAGACATTAAACCTTCAACAAAGTCATCATCAGGATAATCTTTGAGCTTCAATTCATATCCTGTAAGTTCTTTGGTCAACTGATACGCAAATCGAGCTGTTCTCTCAGCCACCCTTTCACGAGTTTCTACATCCTCTTTATGATATAGATCCATCGTAGTGAAGCCAAGGAAACTTCTGTCACGCTTATCATTATACCATTCTTTTATCCCATCTAATGTCTTTGCGTCTTGATAATTTTTCCACACGACATTTTTGGCATAGCATAACAAGGCAAACAAATTGAATACCCTGTCAAGCACCCCAGTTCCCAAAGACTGTTCTAAGGCTTTGCTAATGATTTCTTTTTCTGAATCATCTAAATCACGTGGCGGTGTCAACTTACAATACATACCGTGATACCAACGCTGACGATTTGCTTGATCCATCACATTGAAATCACTATACAAATCATCAACAGATACTCGCTTATCAATATAATAGTCACCATCTTTTAGACTTTCGAAGGTGACTTTTTCTTTGTTACTGTTGATGTTCTTTTCTACTTCGCAATACTTTATCTTTCCTTCTTGGAATGCCTTCAAGAACTCTTGTTGGTATCTATCATCCAAGCAGAAACTTTTTGTCCCACCTAACAATAAGTCTTTCATTAGTTGGGATAAGTCGGAGTAGAAATAAGCCCTACCATTGAAGCGGACATTCCCGATATATCTTTCAGTCCACAGTAAGACTTTGATTCTTTCTTTAGCCATTGTAACCTCCTTTATTTATTTTTGATTATTTCTATGAAGTTGTCCTCGCTGCCTGCTAATTCATAGGCTGTTGCTGCTTCATCCCAAAGATAAACATAAAAGCTATAATCATTGCCTGTAGCACAAACGAAGCAATGTTTCATGCCTTCAAAATCTGCTGATGTGATTTTTGTTGTACCATCAGAAGTTGTGCTATACCTACCAAATTCCAAAACCGTTACTGAATCAGATGGCAATAATAGATGTAAAGCCATTGGACAATTAGGTTGGAGATAGACATTGCTGTTCATTTTACCCAGCACTGTTTCAATATCCTTTTTCCAATTGGGATCATCTTTTTCGCCAACAATAATTTTCATCAGCTCTTTGAGGTTTATTGTTGGGGTTGAGACCTTACGAATTTTTACATCCAAGCTTGTAAAGTCCGTATGATTAAACCCCAACGCAAAATCTACAAAAGAGGTTTTAGGTTCCATTATTGGCAAGAGTTTGTATCCCGTCAATGCTGTTGTCAGTCTGTAAGCACTCTCGGCAACTTCACGACATTCTTTTTTCTCTTGTTCAGAAGTAGCATCGAAGCCTAAGTGGGTAAGACCTTCACCATTTATTTGTGTAAACCATTTCCACTTATTGCGTTCAGCACAAAACAATCCAAACAGATCAAATACTTCATCCTTGCTCATTGTAGCCTCTTTTTATTCTGCCGCCTCCACTATCCGTTTGATAAGAGTCAGGATATGTTTACAGGCGTATGGAATGTTGTCAGGGTTGTTCTCTGGTCGATCCGTCTTTTTCTTATACTTTGTTAACTTAGCGTCAGTATACAAAGCACAGTCATTATTCAGATTACCTTTCAAAGCACCCCCAAAAGTATAGTCATAACAATCGCAGTCTACTTTGATGCGATGTTCTAACAGGTCTTTTGGTAATGGATACTTCCCCGCCGCCAGATCCTCAGGAGTCAAGTTCCCAGGTTGGACATCATAGAAAGCAACCTCAACCTTATACAGATTGTTTTTACTTCCTTTGGCATAACCTTTGAACGATAACTTCTTTTGGGATAAGTCATAGTGTGGTGTTTCCAAATTATCAAAATCCACGTCAGAGTTATCACGACCTAACTTTTTACTGTTATCCAATAATACTTTTGTTGTAACCATTTGATACTCCTTTATTTATTTGGTTCTAGTTTCTTGTAGGTTTTACTGTTGATATTAATCTTGGTAGGAACTAATACCTCAACATTTCTCAAATAATGATCCACCAAAATAGGTAAGACATCATTGAACGCAGCCCTTTTCACACAGTACAAGTCAATATCATCTCTATGTATCAAAGACTTATCGATTTGTCCTTGACGGTTGGGTTTTATCTCGAAGTCCGTGTCTGTCGATATACTAAATGTTACACCATTAGAAGTCTTACAGCCACGACTCTTAACAAAGTTCCAACCAAAGCTATGATTGATTGGGCTTACTAACTGCTCACACAACGAGCCAATCATAGTATCACTTGCATCAGCTGTGATATAATCTGGTATTGAATCTAAGTCGATACATTTGATATGAGCTTTAGTGTTTTTACCAGAATATCTCGCCACACTACGATAGGTGCTCAATGCTCGACTTTCGTCAGTTCCAAACCAATGCATATCAGATTTGGTAAAAGTTCTACCGTCCTCATATTTCTGGTCAGTTTCACAAACACTGTATACCAAGAAAAACCTTTTAGCATTTGACATCATAACCTCCTTTAGTCCAACAATAATTTACATTTGGCTTCGTTAGAGTCTACAAACTCAGTAGCTCTGCCGGCATCACTAAACAACCAGATATCAATCGAACACCATCTAGTGCCTTTATTAATTCCACGTTGACCTCGATAGTTATCATCTCTTGCACCAGATACAACATCCGATACAAAGTAGCATTCATCATCTGCTACTAAGCTATCCAATTGTTTATACAGTTTTTCAAGTTCAGGTTTGACTACCGCTGCCTCTTGTTCATGATAAGGTTCGTATTCACCTTTACATGGATAGGTATAAGTCACGTAACAATGATACCCCAATTCATCAAGGCATCTCACTTCTGAATAGTGATTGTCAAACATGGACTGTAACAAGGCATAACATTGAATAGTCATACGCTTGCCATCAAACAATAATTTATCAGTGATTCGTTCATCGTTATCGTAGTAGTCTCGTATAGCTTTTCGAATCGCCTCTTTATTCAGCAATTTTTCCATTGTTTACTCCTATGGTTTTTTAGATTAGTTGACGTTAGTCTTATTTCCACCCCCCGAAAGACTAACAGAAACGAGGCAACTAAGCAGGACATGAATGTTGGAGTAAGTGACAAACCTGCTTGGTGGGAAACATTAACATTTGATCCCTAACAAGCGGTCTTTTACATACCCTTTCAGTAATTCAATGTCGTTGTCTACAAGTTGAGCATAGTTTTTCAGTTCATCATCATTTGTCTTTTCTATGCCATAGTTCGTATCCCATTGTGTATTGAGATGTAATCTGGTAAAGACATTCAACAGTCCACCAAATCGTTTGTCATTCTTTTCCACAATTGGTTTCGCTATCCAATGATTTTCAGCCATATCAACTAACATATCCACTGGGTAGTAGTCGACCTCTGGCATATCATTGGAACGTGGATTGTCCTCATAGAAAGCTCGCAACATTTCTACGGTTGGTCGCTTCATGAACTTCACAAGACCTAAGCGATCTTTCCAGAACTTAGCATAGTCTTTGTCGCTCAATTCAGATTGCATCAACATTATTTGAGTCTGACTTCCACGCTGTAACAATAACGCCTTAGCACTTTGAGACAGTTTGAATCTATCTTTCATAAGTGCTTTGACATCACATACTTGACATTCGTATGCTGCAAATATCCATTCCATTTCTTGAGGCTTCAATGTGATTGCTTGTTCGGGAGCTTCATTGCCAATACAGTAATCAATGATAGCTTTCAAGATTTTGTTGGATGTGTTACGATATGCTTGGATTACATCTGATTTGTATTCCGACATCATTTTTATAATCTTGCTTGGTTTTATAGTATCCAGTTGCTTTGCTGTAAAAAACCGTAACAAGCAACCAGATTTGGTGTTCATTACGCAGTTGTATAAGTTATCCGCATCGAACTTGGATGTAAATAACTGTTTCAAAGCTGCCATTTCTGTATAAGTATTAAACATAACTTACTCCTTTTATGTTTAGAAAGCCCCGAAAGTTGTTGTTCTCTCAGGGCTTTGGTTTAGAATTCCAATCTCATCATCTTGGCTCGTTGAACACCAGATGGATTTTGGAAGTCCTCGTTTCCTGTGATACCCCATATAACCGGACAGTAATCAAACTTCAGGTCATTGATATTATCGTAACCGTCAGTCATACAGATAAACACATCATACTTCTTTTTGTTTTCTTTTATCCAATTGAAGCTAGATGCTATTACCGTTCCACCAAACGAATTCAGTTGATAGTTAGGCAACTGGTCTTGGTTTGATTTGTTATATGACTTCAACGTATCCTCATGGACTTGCGTTGAAAAGCACCAGATATCCACGTTGAATGATTTGAATGAGTGCATAATCTTAGCAACATGTCCTAAGAATTCATGTACCTGTTCATCATTAATCGAACCTGATGTGTCAATCGCAATACCCAAGTTGATATGCTGGTCTGTGTTGGTTCCTGGTAAGATATAACCCCCACCCCAACTACGTCTTGAAGGTCTTTTCCAAGTAAAGTCAGACTTGATAAAAGCTTTCAGATAGTTACTCAAGAAACCTCTCCAATCAAATGGTGGTTCTTGGAACAGGAATTCGAATGCTCTTTCCAAGAAACTATCTGTCTTACCCGCTTCTAACCCCAATTGTTTCTGGACTGCTTGGACTTGAGCTTTGACTCTGCCTTTATCCGTTTCATCCATACTTTCTTGAGGTAAGTGTTCGTCTAACTGTTTCTGACCTTTAGCGTGTTGGTCTAACCATTGATTCACAGCGTCAGCCATTTCCTGTTCAACCTGTTCTGGAGTTTTACCCCCATGGTCTTTCTTGAACTCATCCATCAAACTTTCATAGATTTGTTCACAGGTCATACCACGATACTTTTCGTCATACAACCAAGCTTGACCTTTAGGATTTTCAGGTGTAGCTAACTTATCGCTGAAATACATCTCACCGATTGGTTTCGGCTTATTGTGTGCATCACAGTTGTTTATCAAGTCGGAATTGATCGCATAGTCAGTCGCATAGTTCCAGAATCTAGGATCCCTTCCGCCACGTCTGTCCACTGTCATATTCAACAAGTGTCCAACTTCATGGCAGATCACAAAGATTAAGTTATCAACCGACATATCTTGATACTTTTCGCATGTAGATATGTATTTCCAGTTGATGCTAATCGTTTTACCGTCAGTCCAACCGATCTGGTCTATGTCTGATTCAACAAACTCAGTTCCAACTCGTGCCGACATCGCAGCCAAGAAGCTATGTTTGATCCACAACTTCGTGCCTACTGCTTCACGCACTTCGTCTTTGGTAGCCATTATCATACTGACCTCCTTTATTATTCTTGTTCTTGTTCATCATCAACTTCAAACTTCAGGATATCCCCGCCGCAATCTGTGACTTTCAATTTGTCAGCCATTTCTTTTGCGTGCTGTTCTCTGGCTTCCTGCTCCGCTTTGCGCTGATGATATGCTTCTAAGAGTTCCGCCACATTTTCATCAAACCATTCTGAAACATGTGATTGGAATTCATAGTTGTCCTCATTTGTCAGCAAGGTGTCCATCTTATTTGTGATTTCCATCTTACATAACAAATCGTTTCCCATGTTCAAACCTAACTGATCATCTGGATTGTTTTCTTGCCAGACCACCATCAAGGCTTTCATGATTGCTTTGAGTTCATTGTTCGTAAGTATTCTAGCCATAACTAACTCCTTATATCTAGGGCAGTTTTATATCTTGCCCAGGATATTTTGTTAGATGTTAGTCTTTGTTGTGCAGAATCTTGCAACCGCTTGAACGTCAGTAGCCATAACATACGACAACAGTTTATTATTCTGTGTGATATGTTTGGTTAAGATTGCCTGCCATTCAGCTGTCTTTAGTTTCTTACACGCTTCGAACAAGTTATGTACAGCTTCAACGATAGCCTTACCTTCTTTGGACTCTTTATTCGGACGTCCATTTTCATCTTTATCAGGTTCAGGCATCTGGTTCAAAGTAGCAATACACCCAGTCAGTGTTCCAAAGAAACCATTCAGATCACCGTCATCTCGGAAGCCTTTACCTTCAACCAAGATTTCTTTCGGGTCTTGATACTTTTCACTGTTTTTCAAGTATTCCAGTAACATATTTGCTACCGCACCACCGAAGTACATGCTCGCAAAGTGGAACACTTCGTCATAGCTAGCCTCAGTATTCATGCTATACAATTTGATGAATCGAGACCATGAACGTGGAGTTCCAAAGGTATACGAGTTGTTGTTGTAGTTATCAGTATCAAACAATTTATCTGGATTACGTTTCACAAAAGCCGCAACCATCTGCTTGATTTTGTCTGGTGTTATTCCACTGATAAATGGTTTTTCTTTCGTAGGTTCTGTATTCAAACCCAAGATATAATCAAACCATACATCCGCATTAGTCTTTACAAAGATATGACCGAAACGATCTTTGACTGGTGCTTGGATTTCAGTTGAATAAGCATTGACTCCAGATTGGTTACCTGCCGCTATGATACGATAACCTTCAGGCAAGAAGTAGTCACCGATGCGTCTTTCCTGCACCAACTGTTGCACAGCATTCTGCATAGCTGCCGGTGCATTATTCATTTCATCGAAGTATAACAACCCTTTACCGTCAGGATTCGTTGGCAAGCATTTAGGAATCGCCCAAGTTGTCTTAGTCATTTCCTTACCATATTCATTTACCTTTTCAGGCATAGGAATACCAATCAAGTCAGCAGGTTCCATAGATGACAATGGATAATAGAAGTATTCAAAATCTTTATCCTCTTGTTTCATCTTGGATACGAACTGTTCGACTGATTGTGTCTTACCAATTCCAGGGTCACCCCAGATAAACAGATTCAAGTTCGCACGATACATACAGTCAATCAATCTTGGCAGTTTGTTCAATGCTATGCCTGAATCCATCAGTTCTTTGATTTCACGAGATACATTTACCTCGTTTGTACTTGTGGTCTTTGCCATTTCTTACTCCTTATGTTTTTTATAGCAAAGTTGTAGGACATTTATTTAGTCACCTAGTCCGTTTCCGGTGTTCTTATCGAAGTATTCATGATGATTAGTCAATCCTGCTTCGTAAGCCCATCTGGACGAAGTATTACTATAACGATAACCACAGTAATACGGTCCAACCTTAATGTTAGTCACTGTCGAATATGTTATTACCGCTTCAACAGGTTCGCCCATAATAACCGTTTTGATTACACGAGGATAGGACGAAGCATATTTCATCCAACTCCCACCTAAATCACTCACAGTGGTATTCGGGTCATCTGAAGCCACGTTGCGTTCAATTAGGTTTTGTATATCCTCAAACGTTTTACCAAAGGCATGCCGACAAACCAAGTCAGCCCATCCTTCATCATGGTCACCAATCACAATCGTTATGAATGACTCTTTGATGTTGAATACGTCTTTACACTTGGCTAATCTAAAATCACCTGTCATTGGATTGTAACTTTCGATAGTTCTGTTCCACATTTTCTTGTCACCTGCATTATAATATATACAAGGCAAGGCTATATGTCTATCGAAATAATACTCGACAACCTCTTTCAAAGTGATGTCTTTCATATCAACCTCCTTTATTTTGTATAGTTATCGATTGCGTCATACATTGAATCCTCGTCCATGAATGAAGTATCACAATCCCACAAGGCTTCCATACATTCGTCAACATTTTTGTTTGGAACCATGTCTGCTACTTCTGGTCTTGTTTTCCATTCGAGGTAGACAATATCTTGCGGCATTGCTACCAACAAATCATCCAACACTTCACACAACAGTGCTTTATCTTTACACTGTTTGATTGCTTCAATGTATTCGTCAGTCATCTTTTTCAAGTCTGTCATTTTACACTCCTTTATTACATTGATACTTTACCAGTTTCCCAGCTATTATCACTGAAGCCAGGTCTAATCAACCAACGCTTCAATGGTGCTGTTTCATACACAAAGTCTGAATAACCTACGGCACCTTCCCACCAACCAGTATCATTTTTCAGATGCTTGGCGATTAATGCTTGGGCTTTATCAAAATCAATGTGTCTCAAAGTTTTTGGTGTTGCCATTTTACGCCTCCAATTCATTTACAAATTGTTCAGCTTCTTTCAGGGTGCGGAAACGATAAGGATTACCATCTTCATCGCACACCTGTTCGTTTTTAATCAAATCCCACACGTAGTAGTAGTCTTTGATTTCATGCTTCACGATTTCGTACTTCATTTTACACTCCTTTAGTTTTTAAGGTATTAGTACAATAAATTCTTTGCCTTTATCTTTTTTCAAGTCAATGCCAATGAAATCTTCCCCTTCAATGTAATTATTTTCAGGGTCTTCAAAACATTGAGTTGTCCCTATTTTTCCAGTATATGTATCAGATGATGGTGATACTGTATTCATTTCTTCATCGCTTGCTACCATTACCAAAGCATCGTTTGGCAATTCATTTAGTACTTTTTTCAACTCTTTTACTGTCATCATTTTGTACTCCTTTTGTTATTGTTTCTTGTTCAATTTCCTTACGCATCTGTCTAAGGTTGTCTAAAAACTCCCTAAACTTACTGCAACCATTCACAATCGATGTCCTCATTCGCATCTCCTTCATTGCTTGTGAGTTTGTTTTTGATGGCATTGAACACCGCTAAGGTCATTTCAACGTCATACATACTTGCGTGGAATTTGCTTGGGTCGCTTTCTATGCCAAACTTTTCTACACTTTCGCACAGTTTGTTTCCCATTTTCTTTCCGTCTGGGTATGTCTTTGTTGGCATAAGCCCCATTGTATCTAACCCGATTACCATTGCCATTACATCAACCGCATTCGGATAGTACTTTGGCAGGTATACACCATATTTCTTACAGTTGTTCACGATTATCGGCATATCATAACCAATGACGTTGTATCCCATAATCTTAGGCCATTTACCGCCACCATACACCGTTGCTCGTTCAAACACCTTTGCTACTTGCTTCATACCTTCTTTTGCTGGCATGAATTGCAACACTTGTTCGGCTGTATAACCATTAACCTTCATTGCTTCAGCCGCATTTGCTATATCAACTTCACTTTCAAACGGGTTCATTTCAATAGTTCCACGTTCAATCTCGTTTACCAAGTCAGTAATGATATATGAAAATGATATGATGCCAGCAATGTTCGT
>JAEEGL013741642.1_pt1 | contig 133987 bp, 111 predicted proteins | sample 9134231 | NCBI WGS metagenome assembly JAEEGL01 (sample SAMN16246548, study PRJNA631951) | gut metagenome | biome: gut microbiome; feature: rumen; material: fiber-attached | host: Bos | place: Iran: Karaj | collected 2018-10 | reverse complement strand
GCAAAGTGGCCGCCAAACACGCCGCTGGAGAAATACAGGGGCCTGCTTCCTGACAGGTGGAAACCGAGAAAAAGCCTATAGACCGACATCTATAGGCTTTTTACTTGAACCTGCAATGCGTAATCGCGGAGACGCTTACGGTATGGAGGGCTTTTGAAAGGTTGTGCAACCATTACATCTTTTCAAATATTGCAGAAGGTTGCATTTCACTTTCGAAAAGAGGAAAACAGTAGGTTTTCAGAAGAAGTCACAAACAACACCAAAATCAGAGATAGAAAAAAATCTCTAATGAGGAAAATGGTATCAAAATATAAATATCTTTTCTTAATCCTTATATGGTATTTTCTTGTTCGCTCGTAAATTCGCTCCACTGAATACTAACGCCCAAAATATTTCTTTCCTCCTCGGATATACAAGCCCCTGGATGGTGTCTTGAAGAGTTGACGGCCCTGAAGGTCATAGATTTTGGGGCTTACGTCATTGTCTGCACCCGGCACCTCAATGACGGCATAGGCATTCCACCCGGCAGAGAGATCATCAAGGGTGATGACACGGCTGTCGTTCATGCATTTCTTCCATTCTGCTGCACTGGTCTTGTCCACAAACCTGCCGTTCCACGTCTGATACCACGGCATCCACCACGACCAGACGGCCTCGTCCTCAAATTCCTTGTCGATGTCTGGGATGGGACCATTTTCCGACAGGGCGATGATTTTCTTGCCGTTGGTGAGTGATTTGAGTTTGTCAAACGACACATAATTGCTGGAATAATCGAAGTCGTTGTTGTAGATGTCAGCAGAGACAACATCATAGAAAGAGACACCGGGATCCCAATCCTGATCTTTCTCCCCTGCATTCCAAATCCAGATGACATTGTGGACACCCTTCTTGTTCACCATCTCATCAAAAACCAGATGATAGAGTTTGACAAACGGTTGGGCTCCCTCTCGTCCCCACCAGAACCATCCCCCGCTGGCCTCATGCAAAGGGCGGAAGACACAGGCGATACCCTTATCCTGCATGGCAAGGAAATAGTCGGCCACGATGTCGATATCCTCGATGAGGTTGGCATACAGTTTCGATGAGGTGTTCCAGGTGCCATCGACATTCATGGCATCCGTGATTTTCATGTTGCAGTCGGATGTATAAAAGGCATCCGTGCGGTGGGAGGGGTCACGCCAATGCCATGTGAAGGCAGGAATCCCACCACGGCGGTAGGTATCTTCAGCCAACCGTATCGAGGCTGTCGTGTAACTTCTGTTCCAGGAATTGTTTCCGTTCATCCCTGTGGCATTCATAAAATCAAAGCCGATGAGTGCGGGATATTTGCCCGATACCTTATAGACGGCCTGCACATCCGCATGCTGGGTGACATTCCCGTTGGCGGTCGACATGTCGCCTGTCATGATGCCCGAAATGGTCTTCTTTCCGAAATTCTCGTACAGGAAAGAATATAATGTTCTGGCTGCATCGGTGGCATGGGTATCAACTGGAGTATCGGCAATGTCGAAATCCATCGTGCTTCCGCCCGGAGTCACGCGGATGTAGTCGATGCGAACCCAAGTCCAACTGGGCGTGATCACAATGGTGTTCTTACCCTGGTTCATCATGAAAATGCCCACTTCGGCCTCTTCCATAACATTGTTGCCCGTCTGGAAGGGAAAGGTATTCCCATTGACAGTCACATTGACTACTTTTGAGCCATAAAGTGCGTCATATCCGATACGGAGAGTATACTTCCCTCGTTCAGAGGCTTGGTATGTGAAGGATATTCTGGCTTTTTCATCTGTCATCTCAAGAGCCTTTCCCCCAGAATACTTGCTGTCCCTGACCAATGTGCAACTGGCATAATTGGCCTCCTCAGCCTCCATCTTGACACCGTCCTGTGCCAAACACGGCAACAGGCTGAAGAGAGATACTAAAAGAATTATTGGTGTTTTCAACATATTTTGTACATTAACCTATTTGCAAAGGTATGATTTTTTTGGCAATAACCATCAATTATTGGCGATTTGAACATTTTTCCATGTATTCGCATCAATTATCAAAGAGGAGACTAAGCATTTCTGATGCATAGACCGACCATATATCCCCTGTCAAGTTGACAATCACTTGCTAAAATTTGGCTGTTTCACGTTTATTTCATAATTTAGCCCCGCATTAATCATGCGAACTAAAGCAAACATGAAATCATCATTTGGTCTGGCACTGCTGTTGTTGCTACTCTACGGATGCGGCAACCACCATCGGGCGGGGGAGCACTTCCGCCAGGGAGCAGCGTATGAGCAACAGGGGAGAAACGCCGATGCCATGCGCGAATACCAGTTGGCAGCAGGAGGCGACAACGACAGCGGGTATGTGGTGAAGGCCATCGATGCCATCGGCAACCTCTATCTTACAGCCGGCAATCGCGATGAGGCTTTGGAACAGTTCAGGCAGTCGCTCAACCTCGCCACAGACACCCGCGACACCGTCATGATGGTGCTCTCGCTGCGCGACATGTCGAGATGCTACCGAGGCGATGCCACCACCCAGGGCACCGACACCGCCATCAACTGCTTCGAGAGAGCCGACAGCCTCATCGCTGCGGCCCGCCTCGACAGCCTCCGCATCCTGTTGTGGCCGGAATGGATAGCCGTGACGATGGAGACTGGCGATATTGCCACTGTAGCCCGCATGCTGGACCAAGACTCCGTCCTCATGTCCGGCTTCACCGATGACCAAGGTCCCTTGTGGCTTGCCAGGGGAAGAGCGCAACTGATGGTGGGACGGCGCGAAGAGGCCACCGCCAGTCTGCAGCAAGCAGCCGCGAGCCAGAATATCAAGACACATGCTGCCGCCACGACACTCCTCTCGCAGATGGAAGCCGACGACGGCAGGTATGAACCCGCTTGGTTGAGTGCGATGGAGTGTGTGGCCATGCTCGACAGCATCCACCGCCAGACCGTAACGGCCAACCACAACCATGTGGAATCGCTGGTGAGGCAGTTGGAGGTGGAACGCGAGAATTCCAACCTCCGCTACCGCTTGGTGCTCACCGGTGTAGGCACCCTCTTGGTCATCCTGGGACTCGTCACCTTCTTCAGAGGAAAGACACGCAGACTGAGGCAGATGACTGAGCGCTACCGGCAAGCCCAGGAGACGATGCACCGCAACAGTGAGGCGTATGTGGCTGAGGCCGAGAACAACATCGCCCAACTGACAGCAGAGATAGACAATGCCCGCCAGCACAACGACCAACTGGAAGCCGAACTGCTCACCCTGAAGCGCCAGCGCGAAGAGCAGCGGCTGACGGAGGTACGCGAGCGGCGCACCCAACAGGAAAGTCTGATGGCCACCTTCCGACAGACAAGCCTCCACGCCGCCTTCGACAGCGTGGGACAGAGCGGCAACGGCACCGTCGGCGAGGATGTTTGGAAACAACTCGAGAGTTTTGCCAACCAGCACGCCGGTCAGTTCGTCGAACGGCTGATGGACTACTACCCCCAGATGAAGCCCAATGACCTCCGCCTTTGCCTCTTGGTGAAAATGGGCTTCACCAACCTGCAAATATCCAACATTTTCCACCGCACGCAACAGGCGACCACCAATGCACGGAAACGGCTCTTCACACGAATGTTCAACAAGGAGGGACAGTCTGACGACCTCAACCGCTTCATCCTCTCCTTCTGAGGCCACAAAACACGTTTGTGAAGTTTTTGTGAATTCACTTTCGCACCAAAAAGTCGGTTTTATGCCTATCTTTGCAGCGTAAACAAAAAGAATTAGGAATCATGCAGAACAATTATCTTGCTATCGCCATCGCACTCATCCTGACCATGTCGGTGAACGTGCATGCCGCCGAACCCGATTCGCTGCTGTTCGCACGACAGGAAAACTTCGACAATTTCGCTCAGCGGAATCCACAGGAGCGGGTTTACCTGCATTTCGACAACACATCATATTATAAGGGTGAGCATATCTGGTACAAGGCATACGTGGTGGACGGAGGCTCACTGCAACCGTCACCCCTGAGCCGCATCCTCTACGTGGAACTGGTCAACCCCATCGGCTATCCCGTGGAGACACAAAAACTGATCATCAACAATGGCCAGGCCAGCGGGTCGTTCCTGCTGAAAGACACCCTCAACGCCGGCTTCTACGAAGTGAGGGCCTACACCGCTTGGATGCTCAACTTCACACCTTCCTTCTATGAGGACAGCAAGGCCAAGGTGGGAGATGCATACAGCCATGGCTGGGAACGCATCACCAAAATCCTCACACGCGAGTTCTACGGAGAGCGCTTGCAGCACTATCTCAGAGGCAACGTCGGCATCTTCAGCCGGGTGTTCCCTGTCTATGAGAAGGTGGCAAAAGGACGCTACGACCGAAAACTCATCCCCATACTGCCCAAGGCTACCGCATCACTCGAAAACGATGAACACGACCGCCTGTTGGTGGAATTCTACCCTGAGGGGGGCAATATGGTGCGCGACATCCCCACACGGGTGGCCTTCCAAGCCCGGACCAAAGAGGGGCGAACCCTCAATGTGGAAGGACAGATCGTGCGCAAGGGTGAGACCATCGGCACCTTCAAGACCGACTATGCCGGGCGAGGTGTGTTCAGCATCACCGCCAAAGAGAGCGATGAGGAAGAGGTGGAGAACCTGTTCGACGGCCTCAGGCTGCGGTTCTATTACGAAGGAAAGAAATACACCTACAAACTCCCCAAGTCGCACAAGAGGGGATACGTGCTCAACGTGTTCAACAGCGGCGGTGACATCATCAGGGCCACCGTGGCGCGCAATAGTTACACGCCGGGCGAGCGACTGGGGCTCAGTGTCACCTTGCGTGGCACCACCCTCTACTACGACATGCTCGACCTGACAGAAGAGATGCGGGCCAATGTGGCCATCGAGAGTTCTTCACTGCAGACCGGCGTCAATATCTTCACCCTTTTCAACGAGGAGGGTAAGGTACTTGCACAGCGTGAGGTGTTTGTCAACAACCACGACATGGATGGGCTGCATCTCCGTGTCACAATGCCCGATGAGGCCGACTCACTCAAACCCTATGGGAAAGTCACCCTGCAATGCCAGTTGGTGGATAAGGACGGGAAACCGGCCACCGGCAGAAACAGGTTCTCCATGGCTGTGACCGACAAGCAGTTCCGCGAGGGCACCTATGCCGATGGCAATGCCATGACCTATCTGCTGATGTCGAGCGAACTGAAGGGATTCATCCCCCATCCCGAATACTATTTTGAGGCCGATGACCATGAGCACCGAGCCGCACTCGACCAACTGATGATGGTGCAGGGATGGACACGCTACGACTATGAGCGCATGATGAGCGGAAAAAGTTGGACCCCGCTGATGGCCATCGAGCGCGGCCTCAACTTCCGAGGACGTGTCGTACAAGACTACGGACCATCCGACGACTACCTGCTCTGGAAAAACATCAAGAAGCCAGTGTGGGTGTACAACGAGATAAGGACTCCCTTCGAAGGATTTGCCTCTTCGGAAGTGAAAACCGACTCACTGGGATTCTTCATGTTCAACCTCAATCCATTCTTCGGAAAGGCCCGGGTCTCACTGACGCTCAACCAGAAAAGTGCATCGGTCATCGGACAGGAGGCTGCTGGTGTCAAGGGACACAACTATACCGTCTACAACAGGCGGCGACCTGTTTTCCTCATCAACAAATACATCGTCCCCCTGAACGCATACTCACCCGTTGCACGCAACTTCGACTACTACGAGACCTATGCACTCGACGAACCCGTGGACAAGAACATCTTCAAAACGGGACTGATGGCATCGGCAGACCAATTTGGCATCGCTTCTTTCGACAAGTACACCAATACCTACACCCTCAAAGACGTGGTGAAAACGCAACGCCGCCACTGGACGGACTTCCGCAACATCAAACCCGTGGCTGTCATCGACTTGCGCGACCTGATGACCAACTTGTCCAACATTCTGGGTTCCATCAACGATTTCCACTTCTATGGGGAATGGGACAATTTCCGTTTGGTGGGCAACGACCAACAAAAAGGTGGCTATTGGCAACCCGGCGATGAGCGCGATGGCAACGTACAGAACAATTTTGATGATGACATTGTCTTCGCCGACATACAGAGATACCTGCGAGAAAAGGAAAGAGGAGACAGTCTCAGCATCATGAAGATGAAGAACCAGGCTATGGAAGAGGGCAGGCGCGCCCGTTCAATGCGCATCTACAACAAATGGATGAAGCACAGCGACTACCGCTTCGACAATTCCTACTTATCCTATTACAATTATCTGAAAATACTCATGTTGCTTGGCTTCGACGGAATGAACATGACGTTGATTAACGCACCTACCTATGGCCCACACCCCTCCTACCTTCCGCGTGGAGTATATGGCCAGGAAGAATTGCTGCCTCCCGGCGTTCAGTTCTTCCCTCCCGACATCAACTTCACCAAACTAATCCTCTACGCCGATGCCCGCGACCGCTCCAACATCCACCGCGAGGGAAAATACCGCGAGTTCCTAAGAGCATTCTCCCCCGTAGGGACGACCAGTGAGGTACAGCCCCTGACCACTATCATCAACTTGAAGACCGATTCCATCTACCACGATGGGACACCGGAGCCTGATTTCTACGGATATAGGATTAATTTCCAAGGAATCAGCGAGCCCGATGAGTTCTACCGCGTGGACTACAGCCGCCAACCGCTGCCCGAAGAGGGTGACTTCCGCCGCACACTTTACTGGAATCCGGGCCTGACCACCGATGAAGAGGGGAAAGCCAAGGTGACATTCTACAACAACAGTTTCAGCACATCGTTCGCTGTCAGCGCCGATGGTGTCACACCGAACGGCTTCATCACAACGGAGGACAAGCCATGAACAAGAGAATCGTGGTGACATCCAGGTTCCGCAAATGCTTGGGATGGCTGGTGGCCGTCACCTTGCTCCTGCTGCTTAGCCTGCCTGCGGCGGGACAGTCGGCGGGAACGCCTCCCAAATCCAGGATCCACTGGAACGCCCGCATGGACGACCAATATACCGTAAGCCTGCGCACTGTGTTCGACGGCAAACTCCAGGTGGAGGCCGCATATGTAGTCCAAAGGGGGAAAGTGAAGCGTGATGCCGTGGCGTGCCGACATTTGCAGTCGACGGTTCTCACCACCGCACCGCTGTCTTTCTCTTTCTCCTGCGATTTCGAATACCAAGGCCTGCACTACCGCTTGCGGGGACAGTATTCCGACAATGCTTCGGCTGCCCAACAAAGCATCAAATGCATTCCCCTCACCCTGGGCAAAGATCTCATGGAGCAGGGGGGCTATCAAAGATAAAAAAAGACAAATGATGAGATATTGGTTGACATTACTGCTTCTGACGGCCTGCGCCCTATCCTACGCGCAGGAACATATCGTCGCACGAGTCGTGGATTCCAACACAGGAAAGCCACTGCCTTTCGCCTCGGTCTATGTCAGCGGCTCCAACAGCACCATCACCAACGTCGAGGGAGATTTCTTCATCGACGTCGCACCCACAGATACCATCCGCTTCACCTATGTAGGCTACAAGACCGTCTTTCAAGAAGCCAAAGATTTAGGAACAAAAGTGCTGATGCAGCCCGATGACCTGTCGCTGGACGAAGTGACCGTATTAGGTACCGACCTGATCATGCAAAAAGTGCTTGAGAAGTTAAATAAGGAATACAAGAAACAAAAAAGGGTGCAAAGCAATTTCTTCTACCGACAGTTGACCTTTTGCAACGACCGATGCAACGCATTCTTGGAGTCATTTTTCTCAGGCAAGTCGGCCATCCAACTAAGAGATCTGTCATTGGTGACGGGTCGGTATGCCTCTCTGGCCAGTTCCCTGACGGCCAACCCACTCAATTTCTTTACTTTCGCACAACAATCGGTATTCTCTCCAAAAAGGAGCTTTCCCGAGAAAGAACAGTTGGTACCCATCTATTCCCGTTACGCCAAGTCCTTCAAAATCACCAGTCAGGCTATCAGCGACGGCGAGCGCACTGTCTATAGATTGGATTTCAAGCCTCTCAACAAAAATCGTTGGACAGTGAGGGGCAGTTTTTATGTCGATGCCTCCACCTTCGAACTGCTGAAATATGAGGGTGAAGGCCTCAACGAAACGGTGCTGCACAAAGTCAGGGGCATGGGTCTGCTGCTGCCCTTAGAGTACTCTTTCACCATCAACTACGAGCACGAAAAGGATTTCACCGAGGTGAGCAGCGTGTATTTCAAAACCCATTTGGAATACCTCGACTTCACTTACGAAACTACAGGCATCGCATTTAATGTGGGTGACCGCTATTTCAAGGGACGCAGCAAAATGGCGTTCAATGACAATCTGCTGAAAAGTATCAAGAAACAAGGCCTCAACCGCGAATTCTGGCAAAAAAACGAGATTGTGAAGCGCACGCCTCTGGAGGAGGAAGCCCTGGAACTATTCGAGCACGACAATCTGTTCGGCTTATTCTAAATGCTCTTCTCTGCACATCAGTTACACCAAACGATATTCTCCCGGGGTAATGCCGTTGATCCGCTTGAAATATTTGCTGAAGAAAGAGGGGTTCGGGAAACTGAGTTCCTCTGATATTTGCAGGATGGTCTTGTCGGTATACATGAGTTCCACCTTGATGCGGGCGATGAGGGCACGGTCTATCCATTCCTTGGCGGTAACGCCGCTGGTCCGGTGGATGACAGTACTGAGATAGCGTTGGGTGAGACACAGGCGTTCCGCGTAATAGCCTATCTGGTGTTGCTCGGCGCAGTGTTGGTTGACGAGTTGGATAAAACTGTCAAAAATTGTCTGCTCACGCGACTGTGAGGCATGGAGCATATCGGTCTGACGATGGTAGGCACCATCGTAAAGATGCATCAGGGCGGCTACGAGACTGCTGACCGTCTGACGATGATAATCCGGTTGGTGAACCAAATGCCAAAGGGTATCGAAAATAAGCCTCGCTGTGACAATGTCGTCATCATCCGCTTTCACTTGAAAGTCGCGCATCTGACCGTTGAAGGCAGACGGCAACTGTGGCATGGGGAAATCATCGAAGAGTGCGATGCCGTATACTTCCAATTCGTCGCTAAAAGAAATGGGCTGCAAGATGGCACCCGGCCCAACAAAAAACAACGTTCCTGGCCTCAAATCCTTTTCCACCAGATTGAATCTCGCGCGCGCACGACCTTTTGCTATAAGTCCCATGCGGAAATCATTGAAGACAAAGGGGGGCTTGTGCTGATGGAGAATCAAAGAGATGATGTTGTGAATGCCATAGAACATGCCCAATTCATTGCTGATGAAGGCATGTTTCTGTATCTCTCCGAGATGGGCTTCATAAACTCCCTTCATACGGGAGTAGTTCATCAATTGAGGTTGCTTTTCCATGCTTTTTTGCTGCTTACATGATGCGAAGATAATAAAAATAGATGAAAACATGCTATTTTTGTGTAGAAATCGAACAAAAAGGACATTTCTTTCGTCCTTTGGGTAGCAAAAGTATAAGATAATGGTCGTATCTTTGCAATGTGGATTGTGAAATAAAAATTATTCAACCTTCTCAAGTTGAAAGGAGTGTAGGAGTGTGGTAGTTTAGGAGTGTAGACATTACTCCTGTAAATCATAGCCTATATTGACGAAGAATCATCAGTTCTATTGTCTAAACTCCAAATCTCCTAAACTCCTAAACTCCAAAAAGTTGAACAAATGCGAAATTTGAATTAAATGATACCTACTTCATTGATGATGAGAAGAATTATTTTAGGAATCATGCTGCTGCCGATGATCGTTCAGGCACAGACACTGGAAGAATGTCAGCAGGCAGCAGAGCATAATTATCCGCTGATACGCCAGTACGACCTCATCGGGAAAACCACCGACTTGACGGTGGCAAACATCCAGAAGGGTTGGCTGCCGCAGATTTCGGCGATGGCACAGGCCACCTACCAGAGTGACGTGGCCAACTTTCCCGAGCAGTTCCAGCATCTTTACCAGCAGATGGGGCTCGACATGCAGGGATTGAGAAAAGACCAGTACCGGGTGGGGATTGACGTGAATCAGACGGTGTTCGACGGCGGCATGATCAGCAGTCAGAAAAGGATCGCCCGCGAGCAGGGGAAGGTGCAGGCTGCACAGACAGAGGTGAATCTCTATCAAGTCAGAAAGCGGGTGAATGAGATGTACTTCTCGTTGCTGCTGCTTGAAGACCAAATACAGTTGAACAACGACTTGCAGGAACTGCTGGCAGGCAATGAGAAGAAACTGGCCTCCATGGTGAAGCACGGCACTGCGGCTGAGAGCGATCTGAAAAATGTGAAGGCAGAACGCCTGAATGTCGTCCAGCAAAACATCAGTCTGGTGTCACAGAAACGGATGCTGCAGAACATGCTCTCCACATTCTGCGGCATAGAGGTGAAGAGTCCGCAGAAACCGGCTGTCACGGAAATGGGCGCCACAAACAACCGTCCAGAGATGCGTTTCTTTGACGCCCAACTCCGTCTGGCTGACGCACAGGAGAAAGCGCTCGATGCCGCACTGATGCCGAAACTCGGGGTGTTTGCCCAGGGTTACTATGGCTATCCCGGCTACAACATGTTTGAGGATATGATGAGTCATAGTTGGAGCCTCAATGGGATGATTGGTGCCCGCCTCACATGGAACCTCGGCGCGCTCTACACCCGGAAGAATGACAAGGCGAAGATACGGTTGCAGCGTGAAATGACAGAAAACAGCCGCGACGTATTCATCTTCAACAATCAACTGGAGCAGATACAGGAAAATGAGGAAATGGCCCGTTACAGGAAACTGATGACCGAAGACGAGGAAATCATCGCGCTCCGTTCTTCGGTCCGCAAGGCTGCTGAGTCAAAACTCTCTCACGGCATCATCGATGTGAACGACCTGATCAGGGAAATAAACCAAGAGAATGCCGCCAAGGTGCAGCAGTCGATGCATGAGATCCAGATGCTGAAACAGGTTTACGACAACAAATATACCACCAACAACTGATTCCCCATCAAGAACTTACAAAAAAGATGAAAAAGATATTCATATTGGCAAGCCTGGCTATGACAATGTCCGCTTGCGGAAACAAGGAGAATGAATATGATGCCACCGGCATCTTCGAGGCCACAGAGGTCACCATCTCCGCCAAATCGACAGGAGAACTGAAATACTTCGATGTCGCAGAGGGAGAGGAGGTGAAGAACGGCCATGTCGCAGGACGCATTGATGCCTATCAGTTGCAGCAGAAAAAGGAGCAACTCGAGGCTTCCCGTGGACAACTAAATGCCAGCAAACGGCAGTTGGCTTCGTCACGCAAGGCCACCGACAGCCGCCAACTTGACCTTGAGAGACAGGTGTCGTCCATCACCCAGCAGATAGCCAATGCCCGGCGCGAGCACCAGCGCTTCACCGAACTGGTCAAAGATGGTGCCGTGCCGCGCAAGCAACTCGACGATATCAGTTACCAGATCAAGGTGCTGGAAAAGCAGTTGGAAGCCACCCGTGACCAGATACGGAGCAACAATGCCAGTCTGTCGGAGCAGAGCACAGGGATAGCAGCACAGATCGACGGCATCGAAGCGCAGGCAGCCGGTCTGGAGGCCCAGATACGTCAGATTGATGACCAAATCGCCAATACCGAAGTAGTGGCTCCGTTCACTGGCACCGTGCTTGAGAAATATGTAGAGAAAGACGAATTTGTCACCACCGGCAAACCCCTGTTCAAGATGGCCGATACACAGAACATGTTTCTGAGAGCCTATGTCACCTCAGCGCAACTGCAGAACGTAAAAGTGGGACAGAAGGTGAAAGTATTCGCCGATTATGGCGACGGACAGAAAAAGGAGTATGATGGCACCATCTCATGGATTTCCTCGCGCTCCGAGTTCACGCCCAAGACCATCCTCACCGACAATGAGCGCGCCGATCTGGTATATGCCGTCAAAATTGCCATCAAGAACGATGGCTTCGTGAAAATCGGCATGTATGGAGGAATGAGAGTGAAGAGTGAAGAGTGAAGAATGAAGAATTAAGGATTAAGAATTAAGAATTAAGAATTAAGAATTATGATTACCACTGCGAAGATGGCGGTGCTACTGGTAGGGACGCGATGTATCGCGTCCGCCACCTATGAACTATGAACTATAAACTATGAACTATGAACTATGAACTATGAACTATGAACTATGAACTATGAACTAAAACATCCCTCATGAATGCCATTGAAGTCAATCATATCAGCAAGAGTTATGGCGCGGTGAAGGCACTCGATGATGTGTCGTTCACCGTCGGCAAGGGCGAGGTGTTCGGACTGATAGGTCCTGACGGTGCCGGCAAGACATCGATGTACCGCATCCTCTGCTCATTGCTGCTGCCTGAGAATGGTTCCGCCACCGTTGATGGTTTCGACGTGGTGAGGCAGATGCAGGAGATACGCAAGCGTGTGGGCTATATGCCGGGGAAGTTCTCGCTGTATCAGGACCTGACTGTCGAAGAGAACCTGGAGTTCTTCGCCACGCTTTTCGGCACCACCATCAGAGAGGGCTACGACACCATCAAGGCCATCTACTCGCAGATAGAGCGTTTCAAGAATCGCAGGGCAGGGGCTCTCTCCGGTGGCATGAAACAGAAACTGGCGCTGAGTTGCGCGTTGGTGCACCAGCCCAGTGTGCTGTTTCTCGACGAACCGACCACAGGTGTCGACCCGGTAAGTCGCAAGGAGTTATGGGAAATGCTCGGCACACTGAAGGAACGGGGCATCACCATCGTGGCCTCCACACCCTATCTCGACGAGGTGCGCCGCTGCGAGCGTGTGGCCTTCCTCGACCATGGCAGGATTCGCGGCATCGGCACGCCGGAGGAGATTCTCGAACAGTTCAAGGACATCTTCAGTCCGCCACCGATTGTCAGAGACTCAGGTGATGAGGATGCTTCACTTTCACAATCTCCAACAGCCAACGGCCAACAGCCAACAGCCAACGTCATCGAGGTGGAGCATCTGGTGAAAGCCTTCGGAAACTTCCGTGCTGTCGATGATATCTCTTTCACCGTGAAGAAGGGCGAGATATTCGGATTCCTCGGTGCCAACGGCGCTGGCAAGACCACCGCCATGCACATGCTGACAGGCCTGAACCAGCCGACCAGCGGCACGGGCCGCGTCGCGGGCTACGACATCCGCACGGAATATGAGCAGATCAAGAAACACATCGGCTATATGTCGCAGAAATTCTCTCTCTACGAGGACTTGACCGTCGCCGAAAACATCCGTCTCTTCGCAGGCATCTATGGGATGAGCGACGATGAGATACGCCAGAAGACCGATGACCTCCTGGAACGTCTGCAGTTCGCCGACCATAAACACACGCTCGTAAAAAGCCTCCCATTGGGTTGGAAGCAGAAACTCGCATTCTCGGTGAGCATCTTCCATGAACCAGGCGTGGTGTTCCTCGACGAACCTACTGGCGGTGTAGACCCCGCCACGCGCCGACAGTTCTGGGAACTCATCTACGATGCTGCCAGCCGCGGCATCACCGTCTTCGTGACCACCCATTACATGGACGAGGCCGAGTACTGCGACCGCATCTCCATCATGGTTGACGGCAAGATCAAGGCAATGGGCACACCCGATGCCCTGAAGCAGGAATTCCACCAACCCGATATGGACCACGTGTTCACTTATCTGGCCCGGCAGGCAACCCGTTCAAGCGATTAGGTTATGAAACAATTTCGTAGTTTTGTCATCAAAGAAACCAAGCACATCCTGCGCGACAAGCGCACGATGCTGATTCTCTTCGGCATGCCGTTGGTGCTGATGCTCCTCTTCGGTTTCGCCATCACCACCGACGTGAGGAACGTGCGCACGGTGGTGGTCACCGCCAATGCCGACCACGCCACGCAGCAAGCGGTGGAAAGACTCTCCCATTCAGAGTATTTCACCATCGTGCACACCGTCGCCACGCCACAGGAGGCCGAGCGGTTCATCCGCAATCAGAAAGCCGATCTCGCCATCGTCTTCGCAAAAGACTTCGCTTCAAAGAAAAGCGGTGTGCAGTTCATCGTCGATGGCGCCGACCCCAACATGGCACAGCAATGGACAAACTACGCCACTCAGGTGCTGCTCAACCCGGCGGGTGGATTCGTCAACACCAAGATGCTCTACAATCCGCAGACCAAGTCATCCTACAACTTCGTGCCTGCCATCATGGGCATGCTGCTGATGCTCATCTGCGCCATGATGACCTCGATTTCCATCGTCCGCGAGAAAGAGAAAGGCACCATGGAGGTGCTCCTGGTGTCGCCCACCAAACCGCTGATGATCATCATCGCCAAGGCGGTGCCATACCTGGTACTGGCCTTCGTGATCCTCATCATCATCCTGCTCATGGCGCGGTTTGTGCTTGGCGTACCGCTGGCGGGTTCACTGTTCTGGATTTTCGTCATCTCAACAGTCTATATCATGCTGGCCCTGTCGTTGGGGCTCCTCGTGTCCAACGTGGCACAGACACAACTCGTGGCCCTGCTGCTCTCCGCCATGGTGATGCTGATGCCCATCGTGATGCTCTCAGGCATGCTTTTCCCCGTGGAGTCGATGCCCCTGATACTGCAATGGGTCTCAGCCATCATCCCCACCCGCTACTACATCTCGGCCATGCGCAAACTGATGGTCATGGGTGTCGGCGCGGAGCAGGTGTTCTTCGAACTGGCCGTGCTCACAGGCATGCTCATCGCCCTGCTGGCGCTGTCGCTCGCCACTTTCAAGAAGAGACTGGAGTAATCGTTTCTCAAATCCCAATGATCCATGATAATCAGGTATCTCATCCAAAAGGAGTTCACGCAGATCCGACGCAACCCGTTTCTGCCCCGGCTCATTATCATATTTCCCATTATGATCATGTGTGTCATGCCATGGGTGATGAACATGGAGGTAAAGAATGTCGTGGTGGACGTGGTCGACCTTGACCACTCCACGCTGTCACAACGGCTCGTCCACGACATCGAGCACAGCAATTACTTCATCTTTCATGGTCAGAAACCTACCTATGCCGAGGCCCTGAAAGACATCGAGCATACCGATGCCGACGTGGTGGTGGTCATCCCACAGGACTACAGCAAGGATCTGACACGGGGCCAGCAGCCGCAGGTGCTGATTGCCGCCAATGCCGTCAACGGCACGAAAGGGAGCATGGGAGCGGCATACCTCTCGCAGATAGTAACGGCCAATCTGACGGATGTCCTTCCCAGTGCCGCTGCCATCCAGTCGAAGATCTCCACCCTGTTCTTATACAACAAGCATCTCAACTTCAAACTCTTCATGATTCCTGCCCTGTTCGCCATCGTAATGATGCTGATGACCGGATTCCTGCCGGCTCTCAACATCGTCAGCGAGAAAGAGTCAGGCACCATCGAGCAGATCAACGTCACACCCGTCAGCAAATGGAACTTCATCCTGGCCAAACTCATCCCCTATTGGCTCATCGCCCTGTTTGTCATCACAGTGTGCCTCACCCTCGCTTGGCTTGTCTATGGCATCACGCCATCGGGACCCCTATGGCTCATCTACCTGTTGGCCATGCTGCTGGCTATGTTCTTCTCATCGCTCGGACTCATCATCTCCAACTACAGCGACACCATGCAACAAGCCATCTTTGTGATGTGGTTCTTCGTGGTCATCCTCATGCTCCTCAGCGGACTCTTCACCCCTACCCGCTCCATGCCCTCATGGTCGTATCTGACCACCTACATCAACCCCATGTGCTATTTCGTCGATGCCGTGCGCACCGTATTTGTCCGTGGAGGCGACCTGCAGAGCATCTGGCATCAAGTGCTCGCCCTCATGGGCATCGGTCTCTTCATGGGCGGCTGGGCCGTGCAGAGTTACAAGAAGAACAGTTGAAATACGATAGCAAAACCAATAAATCCCAACATATTACCACCATACTACAATGACCCGAAAAAACAAGACCCTGGAGAGAACGCTGCAATACGCATGCCTGGCATCCCTGTTGCTCTGCAGCGTCCATGCCTTTGCCCAGAAACGTGCCAAGTATGAGTTCATGCGCAATCTTCCTGTCTATGCCGACTCGCTGATTGCTGATTTCAACTACCCCCTGGCATGGGGCAACAGCGACATCAGAGACTTTGATGAATGGCGGCGGGTGGCTCGCCAGAAAGTGTTCGACTGCATGCTGACACCTCCCCCACCTCCCTCTCATGGCTACGACATGAAGGTGATTGCCGAGGAGCAGCGCAAGGGATACAAAGCCCGCAAGATAGAAATCAGGCTCAGCCGTTACTATACCGTGCCTGCCTATGTGCTGATTCCTGATGGCAAGGGTCCTTTCCCTGCCATCAATGCCCTGCACGACCATGGAGCATATCTGTTCATCGGCAAGGAGAAGATGATCCGGCCACTGGCCTGTGAGGACTCCCTGGTCATCAAGGATGCCGATGAATGGGCAGCCAATCTCTATGAGGGGCAGTTCATCGGCGACTTCCTGGCCCAAAACGGCTATGTGGTGTTCTCCGCCGATGCCCCGATGTGGGGTGAGCGCGGACAGATGGAGGGTCCCCTCCGCGACCGCTACGACATGATTGCCGGCAATATGATGCTGTATGGCATCGACCTGTCGGCCTACATGACCTACGACGATATTTCTGGCACAGAATACCTCGCCTCCATGCCCGAGGTGGATGCGTCAAGAATCGGATGCACGGGCTGTTCCATGGGAGCATACCGGGCATGGATGCTGTCTGCCCTCTCCGACCGCATCAAGGTGGGGACTGCCGTTTGCTGGATGGTGACTGCCGACGAGCAGATGAGTTTCAAGTACAAAAGGACAGAGAACGGAGGTTTTGCCAACTGCTTCCCTGGTCTCCGCCGGTGGCTGGACTATCCGCATGTCGCCAGTCTGGCATGCCCCAAGGCAATGCTCTTCATCAATGGTTCGCAGGACAAACTCTTCCCTGTGCCCGGTGTGGAAAAAGCCTTTGCCAACATGCATGAGACCTGGAAGTCACAAGGTGCTGACGACCGGTTGGAAACGGAAATATGGGACATACCCCACAGTTGTCCCATCCGGGCTCAGCAACGGGTCCTGGAGTTCTTCCAAAAACATCTCTGACCCATCAAAATCCATCCTGACCCCAATAAAACAAAATCGCGATATCTCGCGTCTGACAATCAGACTGGCGGGATATCGCGATGGGTAAATGAACCGATATGGTAGATTAACGGTTGGGTGCCGTACGACGACGACCCTCTGGAGGAGCAGGCCTGTTGCTCTGATTGTAATTCTGGCGAGGAGCAGAATTGTAATTCTGACGGGGAGCAGAATTGTAATTCTGACGGGGAGCAGAATTGTAATTCTGACGGGGAGCAGAATTGTAATTCTGACGAGGAGCAGAATTGTAATTCTGACGGGGAGCAGAATTGTAATTCTGACGAGGAGCGGAATTGTAATTCTGACGAGGAGCAGAATTGTAATTCTGACGAGGAGCGGAATTGTAATTCTGGCGAGGAGCGGGCCTGTAACCCTGACGGGGAGCGGGTCTGTAACCCTGGCGGGGAGCGGGTCTGTAACCCTGGCGGGGAGCGGGTCTGTAACCCTGGCGGGGAACAGCCCTGTAACCCCGATGATAAGCAGACCTATAACCCCTGCGATAAGGAGCAGCATGCATGCGACGAGCATGACGATGTCTGGCTATGGCACCGCAAGCGGGACAAGTCCGAGGATAGAATCTGTGGGGGTTGGGGTGGTTGTGCCTCATTGGAGGACGACGGTGATGCACAGGTGGGCGACGCGGCGGGCGCGGTGGCTCAAATGTGAAGGCATTCACTGCCAGACACAGCATCAAAAGCGAGATAATGGCAAGAGTTGTCTTTTTCATTGATTGATAGGATTTAGTTATTGATTCAATTATTTGTGTTATAGTTTTGCAAATATAACAATATTACAAATAAAATGCAATTTTTCCAACAAAATTCTTTCATATTTCGACAAAAAAGTCAGGAAACCTGGTATTTTGAGGGATTGGGAAACCTTTTCACTTTGTGATGTAACAGATAATATGTATTTTTGCGAAAAATTAGTCACATCTATGAAAAAGAAAATCATCACAACAATTTTGTTCGTATTGTTGAATACACTTGTGCTGAACGCGCAATCGGTGACGAAATACACCACGACAGAGGCTGCGCCATGGGTGACATCAAAGGCTTCGCTGGCAGGAAAAGCAGAGGGAACGCTTGTGGCTGCTGTGGAGGGGACGGAGAAAGGAACCGTGTTCCGGGCCTGGGGAACGACGTTCAACGAACTGGACTGGGATGCCTTCAACATGCTCAGCAGAGACGAGCAGGACAAAGTGATGCATGGTATCTTCGCACCAGACGGCGACCTGAAGTTCACCCACGGACGCGTATCGATGAATGCCAACGACTATGCCCGAAGTTGGTACAGTTGCGATGACGTGGTCGGTGACCTCGGTCTGCGCTACTTCAACATCGAGCGCGACAAGCGCAACATCATCCCGCTGGCACGCGCCGCACAGAAGTATTGTCCGCAACTGCAATTGTTCATGAGTCCATGGAGTCCGCCGACATGGATGAAAATCAATCAGGACTACTGTGTGGTGAGCAGTCCGTACAACACGCAGCCGAAAGAGAAGGACTACCTGCTTTACGATGATGTGAAAGCCATCGTTCCCGATGAAATGAAATTGTTGGGTGAGCGCAACGGGGTGTTCCCCCGCAAACTGGCGACACAGGACTACTTTATTCAGGAACCGCGTTACTTGCAAAGTTATGCCGATATGTTCTGCCGCTTCATCGACCTGTATGCCCAGCAGGGCCTGCCCATCACCAAGGTGATGTACCAAAATGAGGCCTACTCCTATACGCCATACCCGGGGTGTGCATGGACTGCCGAGGGGACACTGCGCTTCAACAACGAGTATCTGGCTCCTACATTGAGGCAGAAGCACCCTGAGGTGGAACTGTGGATTGGAACATTCAACACCAACCGTCTTGACTATGTGCAGAAAATCATCGATGACAAGACGCTGCAGGCGAATGTAAAAGGAATCGCTACCCAGTGGGAATGTCGGGAGAACCTGCCGCTGTTGCGGCAACGCTATCCCCAACTGCGGCTGATGATGAGCGAGAGCGAGTGTGGCAACGGCTCCATGGACTGGAAGGCGGGTGAGCATACGTTCTTCCTACTTTCTGACAACCTCGGCAATGGCTGCGACGAGTACTACAACTGGAATTTCATCCTCGCTGACAAGGGACAGTCAACATGGGGCTGGACGCAGAACGCACTCATTCAGGTCGACAGTCAGACACGCCACATGCGCTATACCGCCGAGTACTTCGCATATAAGCATTTCAGCCACTTTGTAACACCAGGCACAGAGATGATAGCCTATGCTGGCCGCGACCATAGCCAGACACCTGTCGTCGTCTTCCGACAAGGTCGGCAAATGATTGTCACAGCCGGCAATTTCACGGATGGGGAAGTTCGGCTCAGCGTCAAAGTCAGAAACAAATACCTGAACATCTTGGCCGCACCCCATTCGTTCAACACCTATATCATAGGGAAATAGGTAGGTATCAAACCTAAGTTTCAGAGGGAGATCTTCAACTTGGAGTCCGCGACATCCACGGTCACCTCACCGCCATCCTTGAGCCGTCCGAAGAGAATCTCGCGCATAAGCAGTGGTTTGAGGTCATGGGCGATGACCCGGTCAATCTCACGGGCACCATACTCCTGAGTGAAGCCTTTCTCCAACAGCCACTCCCGGGCGGCGTCCGACAGGCGCATCACCACATGGCGCGTGTCGAGACGGGTCTGCAACTCACGCAGTTTCTTGTCGAGGATCATGCCTGCCATCGTGCGGTCCATGTCGTTGAACACCACGGTGGCCGACAGACGGTTGATGAACTCAGGCTTGAAGGTGCGCTTCACCTGCCGCAGCATCGCCTCACCCGCCGATACCCTTGCACCGAAACCCACCGATGCCTGCGAGGCATACTGTGCCCCCGCGTTGGAGGTCATGATAAGCACCACATTGCGGAAGTCGGCCTTGCGTCCCTTGTTGTCCGTCAGACGGGCATAGTCCATCACCTGAAGCAGGATATTGTAAATGTCAGCGTGCGCCTTCTCTATCTCATCGAGCAACAGCACGCAGTTGGGTGTCTTGCGGATGGCATCGGTGAGCAGACCGCCATCCTCATAACCCACATATCCTGCCGGTGAACCAATGAGTTTGGCCACCGTGTGCTTCTCAGTATATTCGCTCATGTCGAACCTGACGAGCGCAATGCCCATCTCACGGGCCAGCACACGTGCCACCTCCGTCTTGCCCACTCCCGTAGGACCGACGAAGAGCAACGAAGCCAGTGGCTTGTCATCATCGAGCAGGCCGGCTTTCGACATCTGCACTGCCTCGACCACTTGGCGCACCGCCTCGTCCTGTCCGTAGATGCTCGCGCCCACCCGTTCATAGAGTGTCTCGAGGGCGGCGTTATCGTCGTCCTTCATCGCCATGGCATCCACCTTGCACACTTTTGCCAGAATCTCCGAGATGAGCGCCTTGTCCACCACATGGCTGCCATCCTCGGCCGGATGCAACTCACGGTAGGCTCCCGCCTCATCGATGAGGTCGATGGCCTTGTCGGGCAGGAAGCGGTCATTGATGTATTTGGCGCTGGCAGCCACGGCATATTCTATCACCTCATCGGGATACTCCACATGGTGAAACTCTTCATATTTCTGCTTCAGCCCCCCGATGATTTTCACAGTCTCGTCCACAGAAGGCTCATCGATGTCTATCTGCTGGAAACGGCGCACGATGCCCTTGCTGCGCGACAGGTAGCGGTTGAACTCCTCATAGGTGGTCGAACCGATAAAACGGATGTCGCCCGCCTCCAGGTAGGGCTTGAGCATATTGGAGGCATCCATCGACCCATCGCCTGTGCGCCCGGCTCCCACCAGGTTGTGTATCTCATCGATATAGACGATGGCTTTCCCCTCTCGGCGCACACCGTCCATGATGCTCTTGATGCGCTTCTCGAAATCGCCGCGGAACTGTGTTCCTGCGAGCAGCGTACCAAGGTCGAGTTGATAGATGCGGCTGCCGCTCAGACGCTCAGGCACATCGCCTGCCACGATGCGTGCCGCCAGTCCATAGACCAGGGCGGTCTTCCCCACCCCGGCCTCACCCACATGCAGCGGGTTGTTCTTCTCTTTCCGGCAAAGCACCTGGATGGTGCGCTCCAGTTCTGCCTCCCTGCCGATGAGCGGGTTGTGGTCGGCCACGGTATCATTGAGACACACCACCTGGGCTCTCCATGCCTCTTCATGGCGTGTCTCTCCCTCTCCTCCTTCAGCCATGGCAGCATTGGCTTCCTCATACTGTCCGATGACCTCGGTCATCAGTTCCTCGGTCTCACCCTCCACTGCTTTCTCCAGCATAAAACGTGCATTGGACTCGCTGAGGTTCAAAATGGCATTCACCAGATGCGGCACATCAAGACATGGGGCACTCGAACTGAGCACCTGGTTGTAGGCGAAGTTCATCAGTTCATTGGTCTGCGCCGAGGGTGTGATCTCATACTCGACATGGTCGGGCACAGACTCCATGCCAGAGAGGAAGGTCTTGATGTCCTTGTCAAGCAATTCCAAGCCCTCGGGGTTGATGTATCTGACGGCCTCGGCAAACGCCTCCTGTCTGAGGAGGGCCTCGAGGATATGCTCGGGTGTGATGAACTCATGTCGGTATTTCTTGCACGAGGTCACCGCATCATTGAGCACAAGGTTGGCATTGTCGCTATTTTGTAGGGTAGGCATATTGTTTATTCGGGTTGGTAAGTCAGGCGGAGCGGAAAGCCCTCGTCGCGGGCCATCTGTGTGGCCTTCTGCACCTTCGACACGGCGATGTCGTAGGTATAGATACCCACGAGTGCCTTGTCACTGCGGTGCACACGGAGCATGAGTGCCTCTGCCTCTGCCTTGTTCTTGAAAAAAACGGTCATAAGTATCTTGACGACAAAATCCATGGTGGTGAAGTCGTCGTTATGGATATATACTTTGTAGCGCTGCGGCTCGCGGATATCCGTTCGCTGGCGCTCACTGACTGAAGACTGCTGTTTTGCCATTTAGATGCAAATTTAGGGAAAAAAATCCACAAAAGCCCGACTTGACATGTAAATATAGCAATAATTCTTAGAATCTCATTCCTTTTGGTAAAATAATCCACGCCATGGTACGATTTAGGAACTTCATTGCCCTCTGCTGATTCCGCCCACCATGTCATCATTACCGACATCATCATTCTTTCATTCACTATTGCTGCTGTTGTTGCCTCCGCCTTTCACGTCATCGTTGTCGATGGTGCGCTCGGCTTTCTTCACGCTGGCCTTGAGTTCACCGATGCGGTATCTGATACTAAGGTTAAAACGCTGCACAACGCTCTTCGACCAGTTGTGTGAACTGAAATAGCTGTCTTCTATGCTAGACCTGTAATATTTGTATTTTTTCAGGAAATTCGTAGCTGAGAGGGTGAGGTTGAGACGTTTCTTCAGCCACGACTTCTGGATGCCCACGCTGTAGCCGCTGTAACTGTTGCTTCTGCCCTGCAGCGTGACGCGGGGTGTCACTGCATAGATGTTAATGCTCAACCGCCAATCCTTGGGCAGCGTCTGTTGCGCACCACCATAGACATACAGGTTCCATCCATGATTACGCAGTGTGCCGCCATCGTTCATGTTTGTATAGCCAAGGCGGTTATTCATGTAGATGCGGGTGTTCTTGGTGGCATTCCAGTTGATGTAGGCTGTCACGTTTGTTCCCTGAACATGCCCGATGTTCTCGTATGTGCTATAAAGCACCTCCTTACCTGTCGGGGCCTTCAGTCCGGGAATCTGGGTATCAAGCATCAGTTTTGTCACTCGCTCGATACTGTTAAGGGTAAAACCATAGCGCAGGGCCAGGTTGATGTTGAACTTCGATGTAAAGTTGCTGTAGTTCAGGCTGAGCGAATGACTCTTCTCACTGTCAAGTTGTGAATTACCCTGACTGATATTTGTAGGAGAAGAGTCGTCGATATATGGATTGAGATACCAGATACCGGGGCGATAGATACGCATATCATAACCCAGTCGCAGGTTGGAGGTCTGTGCAAGTTTGTAGCCGATGCTGGCAGAAGGCACGAAGTCGTCAAAGTTCTTTCTGAAATCATCGCCTCTTCCAAGCTTGTACTCCACATCCTGCAAGGTATGTTCGTAGCGCATGCCCAAGCGGCCTGACACTTTCTCTATTTTCAAGCCGTAGCCGATATAGGCAGCAAAGATGTCATTGTGATGCCTGTAATGCGACGAGTGCTCTTCATCGTAGGTATAGTCGCCACTGCTATAGGTCGTTTGCTCATAGCGGTCATCTTCTGATGTGTTATTGCGCAGAATATATTTCAGTCCCGTTTCCAATGTATGGATCTTAGCAAAAGGCGTGGTATAGTCTGTCTGGAAAGTATGCTCTATGGTATTCTCGTTGCCATCATTGCGCTGGTTCTTCAGGCGCAGCAGGAAATTATCCCAGCCATCGGCGGCCTGCATATCCCTAAAATTGGTATATGAGTCAGACTTGTCGGGTTCTGTCTCTATTCTATAGGAAAGTGTCAGCAAGCGTTCCGCCACAGAGAAACTGCGCTGATAGTCGATGCTGCCGTCAATAGATGAATAACTGTTCTCCGTGTTGCCAAAGGAATGATAGCGATACAACTGGCTGTTGTTCAGAGGTGATGTGGCGACGACATGGCTTTCGCTATTGCCACTGCCTCCTCCTGTCCACAAGTTGAAAGAGGCTGTGAGAAGTCTCAGGGTGTCAATCTCGTAACTGGCTTCGAGTGTCCCATACTGGAAATGGCTACGGCTTTTCGACCAACCTTCATTATCTGTATCAGAGGATGATTCACCGATATTCCCGATGGTCTTTCTACTACCGCCCGAAGAACTGCGGGGTGCATCATCATACGAATAATTATAATTGGCACTCATGGTCAGTTTGCCGCTCTTCACTGTGGCATAAGCGCTGCCGCCCACCCCGCGGTTGCTTACGTTGCCGCCAAAAGTGGCTGTATAGCCCTCGATGCCTTGGCTATAGGTGATGATGTTCAGAATGCCGCCGACACCCTCTGCATCATACTTTGGACCGGGGTTGATGATCACCTCTATCTTCTTGATGCTGGTGGCAGGCATGCTCTTCAACACCTCCTTGGGATTGTTCGACATCATCTGGTTGGGCTTGTTGTTCACATAGACTTTGAATGAACTGGAGCCATTCACTTGTATGTTGTCCTCACCATCCACCGTCACCATCGGCACCTTGCGGAGCATTTCGAGGACGGTGTTCGACTTGGAGTCGGGGTCGCTCTCTATGTCATAGGTAATCTTGTCGATGTCCGACTTGACAAGCGACTTCTGCTTTACTATCTCGACACCTTGCAGTTCCATCGACTTGTAGATGCTGTCGGCGCGTAGAGAGTCCGCCTTAGTCTGGGCTGTTGATGTGATGACTGATAAACTGAAAACAATCAATGTTGATAATTGTTTCTTCATCGTAAATCCCTATTTCCTTAACCGTTCGATGCTCATATCAAACAACTGCCGGATAAATTCATCATTCGTCTTATTCCTGAGTTTCAGAATCTCATTCTCCACCAGGTCCTTTTCCTCATCATCCAGTGACTTGGCATTCTTGCAGAGCTTGTAGATGGATGTCGCATAATGATTAGCGGCAGGACTTTCTGTGTTTTCCTGAAACAGGTTTTTATAGGTATTAAACTCGCTTAGCCACGACTCGGCACTCTTTTCCCTGGCAAAGAAGAGGGAGTCTGGTCCAAGCACATTATTTCCGTCCAACCAGAATCCGTTGGCAAAAGCGTGGCCCGGAATGTCTATTTTGTATTCATTACCATTGACTGTTATCGTCTTGACAGATCTCTTGTTTTGACGGTAATTCAGTGTCGTGGCATAGGTTACCGCCAGGCGGACCTGCACTTTGTCTTTTCTGTCCACCCATTCCATGGCATAGGCATAGCGATATTTCTTCTCGGGATCATCCTTGTCGAGAAAACAAGCATAAATGTACTTGGAGCCTTTGATATTACCGATGGGCACCGACCGAGACAGACCATCGCCGACGGCCAAGGAAATGTAGTTGGTGCCCGCATGGTCGTCCGATTTGACCGTGTAGGCTTTCTCCTTGTCTTTGTCGAAAGCTTCCAGAATGTCTCTGACACAGCATTTGCCAGAGGGAGAAACGACCATCAAATCATAGACATCCGACTGCGCCTCCTTCCTGCCCGTGTCAGGATTGCGTTCCAGCACGTGTTGGGTCTTGATTTCTATATTCCCCTCATCCAACAGCGCATCGAATGCTTTCCTGATGTTTTCTTGTGCCGTCATGGCTGTGGGCAGCACCGTCAGCATGACAGTCAAAATGATGTTTTTACTCTTCATAAGCGATATATTCAGTTTGTTCGTTTATATACAATATGGAACCGTCTTCCTGCATCACCGGGATGTAGCCATAGGCAGCCAACTGAGCTTCAATGAGTTGCTGCTGGCATTGCTCCATCTCCTTTTCAATGTTCCGTCTTTCCTGTTCAGCCTCTGCCATAAGCGTGTATGCCTTGTCGTAGTCAGTCATCGTAGGTTGCGGCTTGCGCAGACTGCGGCGTTTCTTCGGCACGGTCACATCATCGTCACGCGTCTTGACAGACGGTGTATCAGACTGTTGTTTCACGTCATCCTGTTTCTTGACGGGTGTCTTTTCCGGCTGTTGCTTCTTGTCGGGAATCTCCTGTCCGACGGAGTCTCTCTGCTCCGTCTGCTTTTCTGCCATGAGTGGCTGCTCTGACGGATGATGGGAACTTGTCCATAGAGCCAGCCACCCTATGCCGGCTATCGCTGCGGCAACACTCCAGCGCAGCCATCTGCGCTTAGACTTTGATGCCGTGTACATCGCCTCCGTTTCTGTGTATGCAGGCTTCATCGCTTCTATTTCTGCAAATAGCAGACGATACGGCTCCCACTCCGCTGGCACATGGCCTTGGGTGAAATACCGGCAGAGAATGTCCTCTTCCTGTAGCGTCGATGTGCCCTCCATGTACCTGTCGAGCAGTGGCCGGATATATTGCTGGGTGTATTCTATCATAAGTTGTTCCTTTGTATGATGTCTTCCAATAATGACCGTCGTGCCCTTGCCAACAGCGTGCTCACCGAGGTGGTTTCTATACCTAAAAGCCGGGCTATCTCTTCGTGGCTGCGCCGTTCCACCTGACGCAGATAGATCAGGGTGCGCTGGGTCGTGGGCAACTGTTCCAGGCGTTTCGACAGCCATTGGTCATCCTCCTTCATTTCCAACAGTTCGTGAGGACTGGTAGCGAGGCTGGCTATTGACGCTTCGACGAGCGGTTCTGTCTTTCGCCGCCGGTAGTGATTGATCAGTGTATGGCGGGCCATCAGGGTGGTCAAGGCCTCCACAGAATGGTAACGGTCAAGTTCGTCATGCATCTGCCACAGGCGGAGCATCACATCCTGTGCGATGTCTTCTGCCTCGTCTTTGCCCGCCCCGCAGCTCATGCACACGCTGAGTGCTTTTTGTCGCCACGTGCGGGCCTGTCGTTCAAATGCATTTCTGTCCATGCCATCGTTACGCTGTACACCTATAAGACAAACCCACCCACCAAAACCAAACTTCTTTTAACACATCTTAACAATCGACTATTTGCGCTTCTTGGAGAACCATTTTTCAATGATAAAACAGTAGACTGCCGACTGAGCCAAGAGAACAAGCAGCCACACGAATCCACCCACAATCTCACTGTTCAGCCAATGGGCTGGTCCAAGTGTATCCCAACAATATCTCTCGACCAAGATGAAAACCGAACTGAAAGGAAAGCCAATGATTCCCCATATAATCTCAGCAGGGGACCAATAAAATCTTAGTACGCCTAAAAACCAAAAGACAAAGAATGTCACGATGAAAATCTTTGTATATAACTTGCCTTGAAACACTTTCATATCATCTAGATTTTAAATTGTAATTCTTGATTAAAAAAAATTGTTTTACAGCATGATTGTCCTTATGCTTTCCCCAATAAAAGGGCAATCTGAGATATTTTGATGCCTCCTCTGCATTGTTTCTATAAGATCTTATGTTGGCATACGAAACACATGAGAAATAGAAGGCACAGATAAACATAGCCGCCATCTTAGACCATTTCCAAAGAGTATTTCGCTTTTGTTTGATTTCGAATGCCAAAAGAGATCGCTCAATATCCAATGGGGGGTGTTGCATATAAACCCTGTTCACTCTTACCATGAGTTCATAAAACTCTTGGCATTCGTCATCCCGTAACATATTTTCAATATCCACATCCGGATATTTCTCTGGATGTTCAGCAGCATCCAGCAATCTTTCAAACTTCTTATTCGTCTCCATTTCTTAATTCATCTTTTATTATCTTCATCGCATGAACAAGATGTTTGTACACAGCGGCTTCACTAATACCTAATTCTTTAGCCATTTCTCTGTATTTCATCTTTCTTTCATACTTCATGGTAACAACCAAACGGTCTTTAGATGAGAGTTTATTGTCTATTATCAACCTTATTCTATCCGAATACGAAGGGGAGTCAATCGTTGGAACAGAGACTGGTGGGGAATTCTCCAAAGTAATCATTTGATGTACCTTTGTCTTTATGGAACGTCGATTAAGCAGGTTGATGCACCTGTGATGGACACAGGTCAACAACATGGCCTCCTGTTGGTTTTCATAGATATGTATTGAACCATGCCACACTTTGGTCAGCACATCACTTACCACATCTTTCGCCTCCTCCTCATTATTAAGCATGTGCCTGGCAAGCCTTATCATCCGTTCATAATGCCGCCGGAAGATGTCTTCAAATTCTTTCTTCTGCATATTGAATTTTTACATAAATAATTAATTAAAGATGTCTTCTGGCATAAACATAAACGGCAATTTACATGATGTCCATTTACCTTAGTCAGCAGATGCCATCATACCTACAACTATTAGTTGGACTGATAAGAAATATCATTTAATGGCATGTCTTTATATTAATAACAAATGAGCACTGCTATTCCCAACCTCTTTACAATACTTTTTGGTTCTTTAACAAAAAAAGTAGTGTTAGTAACTTTTCAGCGAATAGTAAAAGAAATCGCCTTCGGCCTCGCGACTAATCTTGGAGTACTTAATTCTTTTTTACCTTTTTTGCGAATGCCTTGGCGTTTTTTCGCAAGCATCAGCGTTTGAAGAATGTCAACCCAATCTGTTTTTATATCTTTTTTCGAAGCGAAGCGGTTTTTGATCATCTCTTCTTTTACAAATAGGTTTCAACTTGTGGAAGTCGAATTCATTTTATATCATTTCTGCCCGTAGGACACTTTTAAACCTATTCGCTGAATAGTTAATGGTGTCATGCCACCCAACAGTCAAGTCAACAATACATCGGATTTATTGGCCATAACTTTACATATTTTTCAATAAAGGGCAAAAAAAATGGGGCTCCGCCGAGTCCCAACCTTGTTAACCTTAAATCTAATACTATGAAAAACACATTGCAAAGGTATGCTGTTTCCGCAAACAGCACAAATTTTTGGCGGAATAATTAATAAAATAATGTATTTTCTTGATTTAAATCAACCCAAAAAGGTTTCTGATTGTAACCAAAAGGCGCAAGAAAGCGTCAGATTACAACTGACGGGTGGGTAAAAACATTAAAATGAAGTTTTCAGAAGGTTCATATATTCCTCATAGGAAATGAATCGCCCACCCATGGAACGGAGGTGGGGAGTCTCAAACTGGCAGTCGATGATGGTTCCGCCATGATCACGGAAAAACTCTGCCAGATGGATGAGAGCCAGTTTGCTGCCGCTGGGCACGAGTGAGAACATGCTCTCGCCAAAAAAGGCACGGCCCAAATTCACACCATAGAGTCCACCCACCAAGTGCTCGTCCTCCCACACCTCGATGCTGGCGGCGAAGCCCTGCCGGTGGAGTTCGGTGTAAGCCTTGATCATGTCATCACCCAACCATGCGCCCTCCATCTTGTCTCTGCCACGATTGATGCTGCATTGCCTGATCACCTCCGGGAAATTCTCATTGATACTTATTCGGTAGCGGTTTTTGTGGATGAGCGTGCGCATGGAATGTGAGATGTGTATCTCGCTGGGGAAGATGACAAAGCGCTGCATGGGACAGTACCACAGGATGTCGGGCTGTCTGAAAGAATACCAGGGAAAGATGCCATAACTATATGCCAGCAGCAGGCGGTCGACCGACAGGTCGCCGCCCACTGCCAGGAGCCCGTCGGGCTCACCCAAATGGGGGTTGGGGAATATCAGTTCCTCATCCAATTCAAATACCATCGCAGCCGATTATTACGGGAGCCTCTTTCTCTCGGTCTTCTCGCCTACTTGATGTTGTCCACCTTGTTGAATAGGCGGTTCCACCTGACTTTCGGTCCCACATTCTCAGGATTGATAGAGAGCCAGATGAAAATGGGCTTGCCCACGACATGATCCTCGGGCACGAAGCCCCAATAGCGTGAGTCGAGTGAGTTGTGGCGGTTGTCGCCCATCATCCAGTAATAGTCCATCTTGAATGTGTATTCGCTGGTCTCCTTGCCGTTGATGTAGATCTTGCCGTCGCGCACGTCAAGGTCGTTTTCCTCATACACCCGGATAGGCCGCTCATAGACGGCGATGTTCTGCAGGTTGAGTTTGATGCTTTTTCCCTTGGCGGGAATCCACACCGGTCCATAGTTGTCGCGTGTCCATCCTGTATTGGCATTCACAGGATACACCTTTCCTGGGTCTCGGCTGTTATCATCGGTCACCGGCACCACACTGTTCACCAGATCGGTGCGCTTGGCCAGTTCTGTCGCTGCCCGTTTGGTCATAGGCATACCGCCACCCGATCCGTTGTTGTTCAGATCCTCAATGGTGATCTGCAGGTTCTCCATCAACTCATTGGGCAATGCCTGCTTGAAGTCCACATAATAGGTATATTGCACATTGTCAGGCTCCTTGTTGGCCTTGCCGTCGAGGTAAATGATTTTGTCCTTGATCTCCAATGTCTGTCCGGGAAGACCCACACAGCGCTTGACATAGTTCTCACGGCGGTCAGTAGGCCTTGAGGCGAGCACACCAAACTCGCCGGGATTGCCCTTGACAATCTGCCTGCCCTCTGCCATCACTTTCTGGTAGAAGTCCCACTGCTGCTGGGGAGTGAGGGAGTCCACCTCCACATTCTTGCCGTAGTTCTCATAACCATACGTGTAGCAAGTCTGATAGTAGTCCTGTGCCTGATATTTGTCAGCCATCATCACGCTGTCGCCCGCAGGATAGTTGAACACCACGATATCGTTGAGTTGCACGGTGCCCAGTCCCTTGACACGTCTGTAGTCCCAGTGCGGCCATTCGATATATGACTTGGTGTTGAAGATGGGCAGGGTATGCTGAGTGAGCGGCATGGTGAGCGGCGTCTGCGGGATACGCGGTCCGTAACTCACCTTGCTGACAAAGAGATAATCACCACGCAGGAGCGACTTCTCCAACGAACTCGACGGGATGACATAGTTCTGGAAGAAGAAGATGTTGATGAAATAGACGGCCACGAGAGCGAAGATGATGGCATCGACCCAACTCATGACGAATTTCACGGGTCCCTCCGCATCTTTCCACCATTGCCAGTTGATTTTCTTTGAGATGTATGCGTCATAAATGAATGGCACGACAATCAGTCCGAGCCAACTCTTCACCCAGTAAAGGAAAAGAAGATACAGTGCAAGGACGATGATGAACTTCGTCCACTGCCACTTCATGTTGAGTTTTGCCTTGCGCTTGTCTATCATTGGTTTTGAGGTTTTTGAATTTGGAAGTTTGGGAGTGTAGGAGATTGGGAGTTTAGGAGTTTAGACATTAGTCCTACTCTCAACTATGAACTATGAACTATGAATTATGAATTATGAACTATGAATTATGAACTATGAATTATGAACTATGAATTATGAATTATGAACTATGAATTATGAACTATGAACTAAAACGGAAAGAGGTCGCTGGTGGTGAGCAGTCCGCTGTGCGTGGCGGTATACTCGGCTGCGAGTACGGCACCAAGGGCGAAACCTTTGCGTGAGTGAGCGTCATGGGTGATGGTGATGCTATCGGCCTCGGAATCGTAGGTGATGGAGTGGATACCAGGCACCTCGTCTCTCCTTATGCTGCTGACGGGCAACTCGTCATCGGCGTGCTCCGTGCTTCCCGTGACCGTGCCGTCGGGAGCCTGCAGCGTCCCTTTCACCCACTTGTTTTTCCGGCTCAGTTGGCCTATCAGGTCCTCAGCAAGCGTGATGGCTGTTCCAGACGGCGCATCCAGTTTATGGATGTGATGGGTTTCCTCCATCTCCACGTCATACTGCGGGAAAGCGTCCATGATATGTGCCAGATAGCGGTTGACCGCCGAGAAGATGGCTACGCCGATGGAGAAGTTGGATGCCCAGAAGAGCGTCTTTCCTCCCTCGGTGCACATCTTCCTCACCTCATCTCCGTGCTCGTCCATCCAACCCGTGGAGCCCGACACCACCTTCACATTCTTGGCAAAGGCACGCAGGTAGTTGCCGTAGGCTGCTGTGGGAGTGGTGAACTCAATGGCCACATCGGCAGAGGCGAAAGCGTCCGACTCAAAATCCTCAAGGTTGTCTATATCAATGATGCTGACTATCTCATGGCCTCGTGAAAGGGCAATCTGCTCTATCATCTTGCCCATTTTGCCATATCCTATCAATGCGATTCTCATGACTTTATCTTATATTATTTGTTTTCGCGTAGCAAAATTACGGATAAACGAGAGAAATGCCAAATTTTAGCCGCCCTTTCATTCTCATTTCACCTTATTAGTATAATGAAACAATACAAATGCTACAACCTCAAACGGTTTTTAAGTTTTTTTAGGTGTGCTCTCTCCTTTTTGGGACGACCGGGAGGAGGCAAAAAAAGTTCCCCTCGGGCAAGGATACCCTCAGGGAACTTATCATTGTTGTTTGAGAAGTTTCTTTACTTGGTCTCTGCCTCAACCTCAACCCCCTGTTCCTGAATCTTGCGTCCCATGGTGAGATATGCTGTAGGAGCAGCAATGAAGATAGAGGAAAGTGTTCCGAAGATGACACCGAGAATCATAGCGAATGAGAAACTGCGGATGCTGGCACCACCGAAGATGAAGATACAGAGCAACACGATGAGGGTTGACACTGAGGTGTTGATGGTACGGGCCAGAGTCTGGTTCAGTGAGTCGTTGAACAGTGTCTGCAGTTCGCGGCGCTTGTAGAGGCGGAGGTTCTCACGCACACGGTCGAAGACCACCACCTTATCGTTGATGGAGTAACCGATCACGGTAAGGATAGCACCGATGAACGTCTGGTCGATCTCCAGCGAGAAGGGAACGATGCCCCACAGAGCGGAGAAGAAGCCGATGACGATGAGGGTATCGAATGCCAGGGCCACGATAGAACCGATGGAGAATGCCACGTTGCGGAAGCGGAGCAGGATGTAGAGGAAGATAGCAATCAAGGCGATGATCACACTGATGATGGCCTTGTTGGTCACATCGCGGGCGATGGACGGACCCACCTTGGTGCTGCTGACGATGGAACCACCCTCACGCACGTCGGGGTTCTTGAAGTCCTCAAGGTTCTCCTGAGTGACGATGCCTGCCTTCTTGAGAGCGTTGAAGAGTTTCTCCTCTGCCTCGTCATCCACGGTGGGACTGTTCGACTCGATGTTCCAGTTGGTGGATACACGGATGGTCTGACCGTCTGTACCGAGGGCGATGACGCTGGTGTTGGCTGGTTTGTCCTTATTGGTACCGATGGTGTTGACGAACACGCCGTCGAGTGCCTGACGCACATTCTCCACCTGCACCTGCTTGGCAAGGGTCACCACATAGTTGCGGCCACCGGTGAAGTCGATACTCTTGCTCAGTCCGCGGATAGCGAAGAATCCGATGAAGATGAGGGCGAGGATGGCCCAAAGGGTATAAGACTTGCGGTATGCACCCATGAAGTTGAAGTGCTTGTTCTGCATGAAATTGCGTGACAGCGGGGTCTCGAAGGTGAGGCCGAGCCACTTTCCTTTCTTCATGCGGCTCTCGTAGACCAGACGTGTGAGGAACACAGCGGTGAAGAACGAGCAGCAGATACCGATGATAAGGGTTACTGCGAAGCCCTTGACCGGTCCCATACCGATGACTGCCAGAATCACACCCGTTATAATAGAGGTGAGGTTGGAGTCGAAGATAGCAGAGAAAGCGTTGCTGTAACCAGCAGTGAGTGCCTGGCGCACATTCTTGCCAGATCTCAGTTCTTCCTTGGTGCGCTCATAGATAAGCACGTTGGCGTCCACCGCCATACCGAGGGTCAACACGATACCGGCGATACCCGGCATGGTGAGAGCCGACTGGAACGACGCCATGATACCCATGGTAAAGAAGAGGTTGAGGATCAGGGCGCAGTTGGCCACCATTCCCGGAATGAATCCATACATGAGGATCATGTAGAGCATCAGCACGATGAAGGCCACGATGAAGGAGATGATACCCTGCTTGATGGACTGAGCACCGAGTGACGGACCTACCACCTCTTCCTGTACGATGCGCACGGGAGCCTTCATACGTCCAGACTTGAGGGTGTTGGCCAGGTCCTTGGTGTCCTCCACGGTGAAGGAACCGCTGATCTGTGAGTTACCACCGGTAATCTCCTGATTGACATTAGGAGCGCTGTACACCAGGTTGTCGAGCACGATGGCAACGGGTTTGCCGATATTCTTCTTGGTAAGGTTGGCCCACTCGCGCGCGCCATCCTCATTCATTTGCATGGTCACCACCGGACGGTTGGTGAAGTGGTCGAACTCATCCTTAGCGCTCTCAATCACGTCGCCCTCAAGGGGTGCGCGGTTACCGTTGCCTGTCATGCGGAGGCAGTAGAGTTCATAGATACGCTTGTTGTTGGGGATGCGGTCGGAGGGCTTGGCACTCCAGAGCAGTTTCACGTCGGCAGGCAGCACAGCCTTGCCCAGTTCGGACTGGAGGTATGCGTTGATGGCTGCGGTATCCACCACGTTGGCCATACCCACAACGCAGTATTGGTCGGCATTGACACCGAGTTTGGAGAGAAGCGGGTGCTCCAAAGCAGCCTTCTCAGCCAGTTTCTTGGCATCTTCCTTCTCATCAGCCTTCTTGGCATCAGCCTTCTTGTCACCTAAGGTAAGTCCCTTTTCCTCAGCCACTGCTGCGGTGTCCTTCACCTCAGCGACAGCCTTGTCGGCATCAGCCTTGACGCTGTCGTTCTCCACCTCTGTCTCACCATTGGCGAGGCGGCTGTCGAGTTGCTGAATGTAAGGAGCGATCTCCTGTGAGGTATAGGTCTCCCAGAATTCCAGGTTGGCGCTACCCTGAAGGAGTCGGCGCATACGCTCAGGATCTTTCACACCCGGCATTTCCACCATGATGCGGCCTTCCTGGCCTTCCAACATCTGGATGTTGGGCTGCACGACACCAAACTGGTCGATACGGTTGGTGATGACGTTCTTGGCATCAGCCACCGTCTCTGTGAGTCTTTCGCGGAGGATTTTCTCCACCTCACTGTCGCTGCTGTTGGTCTTCACCTCCGGCAACTGCTGGGTGGCGAACACCTCTGCGAGGCTATGCCCCGGTGCATTGGCGCGATAATGTTTGATAAAGAGCGAGATGAAGTCACCCTGAGTGGTTTCTTCCTCTGCCTTGGCTGCTTTCATCGTCTTGACGAAGGCGGCATCGGTCTTGTATCCTGCCAGGTTCTCAATCAGGTCAGGCACCGACACCTCCAGAATCACGTTCATACCACCTTTAAGGTCAAGTCCGAGGCCCATCTGTGTCTCCAGACACTTCTGATAGGAATAGATACCCAGATATTTTACCGAGTCCTTATAGTCCTGTTGGGCTGTCGGATCCTCAATCTTTGCGGCTTGCTTGTCGTAGTACTTGGAAGCCACAGAGAATGACAAATAGAAGATACTTGCCAGGGTCAGCATGACCGCTGTGAAAATTACAATTCCTTTGTTTTGCATTACTGTTATTTATTGTTTAATTTATTGTTTTCCGCCAATTTACGAATATAGCGTGCAAAGATAGTGATTTTTTCAATTTTGGGAAAATTTCTATCGCAAATTATTCATTTTTTAGGGTTTTGACCTCTTTTTTAGCCAACAAATGACAGGAAGATGGTCGGAAACGGTGAAATTCTTATCAATTTTGCAACTGACAGGCGTCCAGTCATCGGAGCAGAAGACATGGTCGATTCTGACATACATTCCATAGTGGCTATAACTGTAGCCCACCCCGTTTCCCGTCTTGCGGAAGCAGTCGGTGAGACATCCGGCAATCACATGGTGGGCATAAGAGGTGGGTGAACTGTTGAAGTCGCCGCACAGCAACACGGAAGCGTCGGAGTGTTTTTTCAGCGTCCTTGAGATGAAGTCGGCCTCCAATGCCCGCACCTTTCCGGAGGATTCTATCTTTGAAATCAACGACCGTTCATTGATATGGTCGGTTTTCCTATCCACGAAATCCTGGAATTCGCTTTTTTCCTCACTATCAAATTTCTGGCTGGCGAGATGACAGTTGAATACCAACAGCGAGTCCTCGCCCATGTCCAGGCAATAGACCATGCTGGCATTCTTGCTGGCATCCTTGGGCATCTTGTGATCCCTTTCAAATGGAATGTCCTTCGCCCACCGGATGGGGTATTTGCTGTAGAACGACTGTTTGACATGTCCTGGTTTCCTGTCATCCCTTCTGTAGGGGTAAACGTTTTCCACCATGGAAGTGATGACTTTCCCCATTCGCCTGTTCCCGATCTGTGACTCCTGCATACAGACAATGTCGGCTCCGCTATCGATAATATAATTGGTGATGGCGATGTAATCACTGTCGGGCGCTGTGTTTCCATTATAGTTGTTGAGGTTGAACGACAGCACCTTGATCTGGCTTTCCGACTTGTCACCGGGGATGTTGACAGGACAATAATCCCTCACGGAGTTGAAGCAGAGCAACAGGCCCACCAAGGGGATGAGCGCAAACCTTGCAGCGGACACAAGCCAGAAGACAAGAAAGAGGAGGTTGACAACCAGTGGGATGGGGAATCCCAACGAGATGACCTCGCAGATGGGATGTCTAGCAGGACTGACATGTCCTGCCCATGCACACAGCAACATGGCCGCCACGACGACCACGTTGACCAATGCTATCAACCAAAGGGTGATTTTCCTAAAAGTGCCCAACTATGAACTGTGAACTATGAACTATGAACTTATTTCTTGTTGCTGCTCTCAAAGAGGAATCTCTTTTCCTCCTCTGTCAGACTGGCATATCCGTTTTTGCGTATCTTGTCAAGTATCTTGTCTACCTTCTCTTCATTGGCTTTCTTGTCGGCATTGTACTCCCAGTCTGTCTTGTGGCGTACATCCTCATCACCGCCATACGACTTTCCCTTGCGGCTCTCCCAACTGGAGCGCCACTTGTCGAAGAACTGCCGTCCATGGCTGCGGCCATACAGTTCATCTTCGGGATGGTGTTCCCAATACCTGATGAGGAGGAAGCCGAAGAGCATACCGCCCAGGTGAGCGAAATGCGCCACATTGTCCGATGATGTTCCGAGGGCTGAGAAAAGTTCGATGGCCACATAAGCCATGACAAACCACTTGGCCTTGATGGGAATGGGGAGCGGGAAGATGAAGATGCGCTCATTGGGGAAGGTCATGCCGAATGCCAAAAGGATGGCATAAATGGCGCCCGATGCGCCTACTGTGGTCCATGCATTGAGACTTTCAGCGAGTGCAGAGTCCGACCATGCGCTGGAGAAAAGTGTGGTGAATCCCACTCCCGGTTGCCCCGACAGCAGGGAATAAAGTTCCACATACTGTGCTATTTCCTGTATGATACCTGCTCCGACACCGCAAAAAATGTAATAAAAAAGGAATTTCTTCGGTCCCCATACTCTCTCCATGACACATCCAAACATCCAAAGGGCAAACATGTTGAAGAAAATATGGTCCCACCCACCATGCATGAACATATAGGTGAACAATTGGTAGATATGGAACCTTGAAGCCAGAAGGAAGTGCAAACCGAAAATATCGTTGAGATCAACACCTCTTGTCCTCAGCACTACATAGGCAAGAAAAGCCAATATGTTTATTATCAGAAGGTTTTTTGTGATGGTTGGTATACTGCGCATGATATAATGTTATTATCTTTGTTCATATTGTCAAATCGCGGCAAAATTACGAAAAATATCCGTTATAACACACAAAATCAGCACTCTGCAGCAGTTTTTTCGCGTTTTTCATCATTTTTTTCTATTTTTTGTTTGTTTTATGAAATGATTCTTCTATATTTGCCAAAAATTCGTCAAAAGATATTTATTTTTTACTTTTTTTAAATCACCTAATTATGAACAAGACAGAATTAATCGAGAAAATCGCAGTGAAGTCGGGCTTGACAAAAGTAGACTCAAAGAAAGCCCTTGACGCAGCACTTGATGCCATCAAGGAGGCTTTGGCCGCTGATGAAAAGGTCGCTCTCATTGGTTTCGGCACATTCAGCGTAGCCACCCGTGCTGCACGCGAAGGTATCAACCCCAGCAGCGGAGAGAAGATTCAGATTGCAGAGAAGAAACTCGCCAAGTTTAAGGCAGGCGCAGAGTTGGCTGATGCCCTGAAATAATCTGTAAAAAAAAATCACAATAATGGGCTTCCCCGAAAGGGAAGCCCATTATTTGTTATCCGAACTTTCCTTTAGGGTTGTTTTCCGATATAGGCAAGGATGCCACCGTCCACATAGAGCACATGTCCGTTGACGGCATCAGAGGCATGTGAAGCCAAGAACACGGCAGGTCCGCCCAGTTCCTCTGGCTCCAGCCATCTGCCAGCCGGTGTTTTGGCGCAGATGAAGGAGTCGAACGGATGTCTTGACCCATCGGGCTGGCGCTCACGGAGCGGAGCAGTCTGCGGTGTGGCGATGTAGCCCGGACCGATACCGTTGCACTGGATGTTGTACTCGCCATACTCAGAGCAGATGTTGCGGGTGAGCATCTTGAGTCCGCCTTTGGCAGCGGCATAGGCAGAGACGGTCTCTCGTCCGAGTTCCGACATCATCGAGCAGATGTTGATGATTTTTCCTTCCCTGCGCTCCATCATCTCTGGGATGACGGCAGAGGAGCAGATGAATGGTCCTACGAGGTCGATGTCAATGACCTGCTGGAACTCAGCCCTCTTCATTTCGTGCATGGGGATGCGCTTGATAATGCCAGCGTTGTTGACGAGGATGTCGATCTGTCCCACCTCTTGATGGATTTTCTCGACAAGGGCCTTCACGTCGTCCTCTTTGGTGACGTCACAGACATAGCCCTTCACATTGTCGATGCCAGCCTCTTTGTAATTGTTGAGTCCGCGCTCGAGGGCTGCCTCATTGATGTCGTTGAAAATGATGGTCTTGATGCCGGCTGCCACAAAGGCTTTGGCAATGTTGAAACCGATACCATAGGAAGCACCTGTGATCCAGGCGTTCTTTCCTTCTAGTGAAAAAATGTTTGAACAGTTCATGATGTTTTTGGTTTTGTTGAATCGGAAGGGAATTAATTGAAAAGGAGTTTAGGAGTTTAGGAGTTTGGGAGTTTAGACAATAGTCTTTTTTACCCACACTCGCTTAGTTCCGCATCCTTCAATCATTCACGATTTCCTCATACCTCAAGATTATTGATTCCTTTGTTGTTGATTATACCATTACAATAGGCCGTCAGCAGTTTCCCAGCGTTTTCTATGGCCTCTTTCAATCTTTCATACTGGATATCATTGATAAAATCAAGATCCCTAGAGAGAATGATGTAATTCATACATTCAGCCATGCTGCCTTCAGCAATGTTCAAAAATCGGAGTTTGTCTGCTTTACTTAGTTTTTTATAGCCTTCAGCAATGTTGGCGCCTATAGACACTGCTGCTCGTCGAAACTGAGAAATCATACCATACTTTTCATCTTCAGGGAAATCCTTCGTTATCTCGTATACGAGTTTTGTAAACTCATGGGCTTTCTGCCATGCAAGAATACTCTGAAATGTAAAAGTTACCATCTTGATTGAACGGTTATTTCTTTCGAATCACTCCTTATACAAGCAAATCAAATGTCTAAACTCCTAGACTCCTAGACTCCTAGACTCCTAAACTCCTAGACTCCTAAACTCCTAAACTCCTAAACTCCTATAATTACTTCAAGTCGGTGATGAGTGAGAAGTCCTGGTCTCCATAGTCGAGGTTCTCACCGCCCATGCCCCAGATGAAGGTGTAATTGTGGGTGGCAGCAGCACTGTGGATGCTCCACTCCGGCGAGAGCACGGCCTGGTCACCTCTCATCCAGATGTGGCGGGTCTCCTCCACCTCACCCATGAAATGGCAGACAGCCTGATCCTCGGGTACCTCAAAATAGAAGTAGGCTTCCATCCTGCGGCTGTGCACATGAGCCGGCATCGTGTTCCATACGCTGCCCGGAGCCAGTTCGGTCATACCCATCTGCAACTGGCAGGTAGGCAGCACCTGATTGACAATCATCTTGTTGATGTCGCGCTCGTTGCTCATCTCCAGGCTTCCCATGTGAGCCACCACGGCATCCGCCTTGGTGATTTTCTTGCACGGATACTCCTTGTGTGCAGTGGCAGAGTTGAAATAGAACTTGGCGGGCTGCTTCTTGTCCTTCGAGCAGAACACCACGTCGCGGTCGCCCCGGCCGATATAGAGAGCCTCCTTGTAGTCAAGTTCGAAGACCTCATCCCCCACTTTCACGCAACCGGCACCTCCCACATTGAAGATGCCCACCTCGCGGCGGGTGGTGAAGAAGGGAGCCTTGAGCGGGTCGATGGCCTCCAGTTTCAGTTCTTCTGCCACGGGCATGGCACCTCCCACCACCATGCGGTCGTACATGGAATAGACCATATTGACCTCATCGGCAGCGAAGACACGCTCTATAAGGAAATCTCGTCTGATACGTGTGGTATCATAACTCTTAGCGTCCTCTGGATGGGCCGCATAACGAATCTCATAATTTGTTTTCATAATAAAATGTATAATAGTTTGTTTGTATGCTGCAAACTTACACAAAAAAAACGACACAGAAAAGTTTTTCGGGATATTTTATAAAATCACAAGGTCGATTGAACACCATTTTAATTACCTTTGCAACAACAATCAATAATCCCTTCACAGTATGCCCAAAAAAGAAATTCTATCCCTCATAGAGGCACTCCTATCCATATTTTCATTATGGATGGCTATACTGTTGGAAAAAGGCGTATGGAGTTCGATGGCTTTTATATCATTCATTGTCTTGCTGTTGGCATCAACAGGTATTTTTAAGGGAATAAGCAAGAAGGCAAACCGTGTGGAGGCCATAATGCGTAGGGTTGTCTTTTCCGGTGCGGTGCTAATAACCATCTATGGGTTATATAGAGAGAGCATACGTGACCATGAGAACAGATGGTTTATACTTTTTTACCTTGTTGGATTATTGGTCGTTTTTATTCATTTAATCTTCTCCTATTTCTCTCCAAAAGGTTGGTTCCATCGCAGATTGCAATGGATGGAAGGCAAAGTGCTGATCATCCAAAAGAGCGGCAATGTGCTGTATGCCGTGTCTGCTGATCATACAACAGTTTATTTTTTCCCTTTGTCAGAACAACTTGTTAGTATAGGTAGGAAATTGTTCACCAATCCGTTGCGGCATGAGAAAGAGTGTGAGGAACGTAGGTACCAGATTCGGACACGTTTGAAACAAGCAAAATTACCGGTTGAAGTGGAAGAAATAACCGATGTGAGCCTTTTCTATTTTGAGACTATTGTCAGAATACGGAAGGAAGATGCCACCAAGGTGTTTTTGCGCCGAATCATTGATGTCCTGTCGGAAATGTCAGATAACGACTGCCATGTATACTTTTCTTATCGCATTGATGAAGAATTGTGGTATATCCATTCTTTCCGATTTGAAGTTGTTCAATCAAAAGTTTATATCATGAGCAGCGATGGCATATATCATGACAATCAAGAAAAAGAAAACCATGCCAAGCACCAAGCAAAGGAGTTGCTCTATAAGGTAATGAATGTGAAAGCTTCTATAGCATCGGTTTTGTCCCTTGATGAACTAAAAGGCTTCTCCATAATCACTTCTGAAGAATTTGAGCAAGTTGTCCGCGATGGTTCAACCAATCTTCAGTAAAAGTCAGGGATATGAAAATCGCCAAGTACTGAAATTCAGTTACTTGGCGATTTTTCAAGTTGGGTCACCGGGATTCGAACCCAGAATGACAGAACCAAAACCTGTAGTGTTACCATTACACCATGACCCAATCGTGGCTGCAAAGGTAGTGCTTTTTTGCACCACTGCCAAATTTTTGGCGATATTTTTGTTGTCTAAGGAGTTTTGAGGCCCGTCAGACATATCGGAATTGTCGGACTTATCGGCCCGCCAGACTTATTTCACCGTGATAAGGAAATAATTCTTCTTGCCTCTCTGCACGAGGATGTATTTCCCATTGATGAGGTCTTCGGAAGTGATGGGGCGGTCGAAAGCCACCAGTTTCTCCTTATTGACCGAGACACCGCCACCCTGTACGAGTTTGCGCATCTCGCCTTTGCTGGCAAAGACCTTCACATCGTCGCGGGTGAAAAGTTCTACGGCTGGCTGTCCCAGTTGGTCGCGGCCGAGGTCGAAACGTGGCACACCATCGAAAACATCAAGCAGTGTCTGCTCATCAAGACGCACCAGGCTCTCCTTGGTCGACTTGCCAAAGAGGATGTTGGATGCTTCGATAGCCATTTCGAGAGCCTCACGTGAATGTACCATCACGGTCACCTCCTCTGCCAAGCGGCGCTGGAGAACACGGCGGCCAGGATCCTGCTTGTGCTCCTCCACGAGGGCATCGATGGTATCCTTCTCCAAACTGGTGAAAATCTTGATGTAGCGCTCAGCGTCGTCGTCACTGACATTCAGCCAGAACTGATAGAAGGCGTATGGTGAGGTGCGGGCCGGGTCGAGCCACACGTTGCCGCTCTCAGTCTTTCCGAATTTCTTTCCGTCGGCTTTGGTGATGAGCGGACAGGTGAGGGCGTATGCCTCCGCCTCCTGACCCAGTTTGCGGCGGATGAGTTCGGTGCCTGTGGTCATGTTGCCCCACTGGTCGTTGCCACCCAACTGCAGTTTGCAGTTCTTGGTCTGGTAGAGGTGAAGGAAGTCGTAACCCTGCAGCAACTGGTAGGTGAACTCCGTGAATGACAGGCCGTCGCGTGCCGTACCGTTAAGACGCTGCTGCACACTGTCCTTCGCCATCATGTAGTTGACAGTAATGTGCTTGCCTACCTCACGGGCAAAGTCGAGGAAGGAGAAGTCCTTCATCCAGTCGTAGTTGTTCACCAATTCTGCCTTATTGGGGCCTTCAGCCTCGAAATTCAGGAACTTGGCCACCTGGCGCTTGATGCACTCCTGGTTGTGGTAGAGTGTCTCCGAGTCGAGAAGGTTGCGCTCCTGGCTCTTGCCCGAGGGGTCGCCGATCATACCGGTGGCACCACCCACGAGAATGATGGGCTTGTGCCCGCAGCGCTGCAGGTGGCGCAGCATCATGATGCCACAAAGGTGTCCGATATGCAGGCTGTCTGCTGTGGGGTCAGTGCCCAGGTAAGCAGTTGCCATGCCCTTCATCAAAAATTCTTCTGTACCTGGCATAATCTGCGCGAGCATGCCACGCCATCTCAGTTCTTCTACAAAATTCTTTGTCATTGATTTATATTGTTTTTTTGAGTTTTTGAAAGGTCAGACAAGTCGGACGAGTCAGACGAGTCGGAAATCTTTAAATATCGTACAAACCGTATGCCCTAATTTACAATTTTCAATCTTAAATTTTCAATCTTTCACGGCACCGGGTCGTATCCGCTGCCGCCCCAGGGATGACAGCGCAGTATGCGGCGTATCGCGAGCCATAGTCCTTTGAATGGACCGTGCTTGCGCAATGCCTGCTTGGCGTATTCAGAGCAAGTGGGAGTAAAGCGACATGAGGGAGGGGTGAACGGGCTGATACATCTTTGATAGAAGAAGATGGGGATGAGCAGCACCCACACCACCACTTTCGACAACCACCCTATTAGTTTCGACAGCCATCCTGCCATTTCCGACCCAATGCTCATAACCGCTCACTGACTCTGACCAGCAGACTGACCATCCTGCTCTCTACCTCGCTGCTGTCACGAAGCCGGTTTTCCATCCAAATGAAAGCCAAAGCGAGAGCCTTGTCCGGCAATGCTTCCATCCGCTCGGTCAGCAGGTGTTTGTTTTTCCGGTAGGCCTCTCTCAACTGGCGCTTCACCCTATTGCGCTTCACGGCGCTTTTGAAACACCGTTTTGGCACACTGACCAAAATGCGCACAGGAGCGGTCTGGCGCTGTGTCAGGCAATAAACCACCCGGAGCGGATAATAAGACATTGAGCGGCTTTCGCCGCCCCCGAAAAGCGTTTCCACCAAAATCCGTCCGGTGACACGCTCCTCCTTGTCCAAAGTGAATGAGCCTGCTGCAGGCATAGCCAACTACCTTTGTCTTTCCAGATAGTCACGCAGCGCACCAGTCATCGATGGAAATTCCGGTGATGGAGCACTCAGGTCAAGCCGCAGTCCTTTGTCGGTCACCTCCTTGGCTGTGGCCGGACCGAAGGCAGCGATGCGGATGTCTCCCTGCTCGAAGGAAGGGAAATTCTTGGTCAGGGCATTGATACCAGCAGGACTGAAGAAAATGAGCATGTCGTAGTCAAACTGCTCCACTTCCTCCTTGGTGAAGTCATCACTGACCGTGCGGTACATCACGCATATCTGATAATCAAGTTTCTTGGCGTCCAGCATCTCCTGAACACTGTTGTTGTGAATATCGCTCATGGGCACCAGATAGCGCTCGTTCTTATGCTTCACCATCTGAGGCACCAAGTCGGCGATTTTCCCGGTTGCTCCGAAGAACACTTTCCGCTTGCGGTACTGCACATATTTCTGAATATAGAGCGCGATGGTCTCTGTCACACAGAAGTATTTCATCGTCTCGGGAATAGTGACCCTCATTTCCTTGGCCAACGTGAAGAAGTTGTCGATGGCGTGCCGGGAAGTGAACACCACTGCTGTATAACCCAAGAGGCTGATCTTTTGCTGTCTGAATTCTTTCGCTGTCAGGCCTTCCACCCTTATAAATGGACGAAACACCAATTCGACACCATATTCTCGGGCGATATCAAAATAAGGCGATTTCTCACTTGTCGGTTTAGGCTGTGACACCAAAATCTTCTTGATCATAAATGTACTAAAAATTTATTTTCAGATATTCGTTGAATATTTCCAAAAGGCCGACCAAAACGACCAAAGGTATCATTTCGAGCGCACAAAAGTACAAAAAAATTTGCATTATGGCACCTAATCGCTGAAAAAAGATAAGATAACACTTATAAAAAGTGAGAATTTTTGCCAAAAAGATAACACTTGCGACACCGATGAGTGCGAATTGAAGTGACAAGCCTCCAAAGACATGCAACAGCACAAAGGGCGCCAACAGCACCCCCTCCATGGCTGTTATGAACAATATGGACTTGTTCCATTGTTCATTTTTTTTACCATCGAAGAACACCCAGTTAATCCATTGATAGATACCGGCCTTGAACAGGAAATAGCCTATGACAGATGCCAGATAGATGAGAAGCAAGCCATGCCTCGGCAGGAAGGTCACCCCATCGCCCGAGGCAACCGACCACACATAATATGCCATGGCCAGCATCAGCGAGGTGAACAATACGAGCCATCCCTGTCCGCGCAGTTCGGAGGCTGTGTCGGGCACCGCCGTCGTACGTTCGTTCTCCGCGAAAAAGAAGTTCTTGCCCATTTTCATGACAAACCGCAATGAGCGGGCAAGAGCCAGAATGGCCACCAGGCATCCCACCATGATGACCGACGCCACCAGGTTGTCAGCCCCAGGACGGTAGGGCACCGGGTCAGCAGCCATTGCCACATGTGCCCTGCTCTGCCCTTTACAGACGAAGGAGTCGACATATACGCTGGGGTAGCCCAAACTGTCTGTGCAGAGGGTGCCTGCCGGAGCGTTGTAGCGTTGGCCGGGCAGTCCTAACGTGTCGGGCCGGTCACTGAACTGTATGTCCTGTCCTGGCTGGAAATACGCCTGCACCGCAGAGTCTTTCTGCCATTCTGTGGCGCTGTCAGGCAGTTCGTGTATGACCTGATAGGTCGACTTCCTGAGGAGGGGTGCCATCAGATGCCGAATGCTTTGCGGATTTCATCGACCCTGTCGAGTTTCTCCCATGTGAACAGTTCCACCTCGATGGTCTTGGTCTCATGGTAGAAACTGGTGAACGTCTTCGTCACCTTTTCGTTTTTGCGTCCCATGTGTCCGTATGCGGCTGTTTCCAGGAAAATCGGCTGCCGGAGTTTGAGAGTTCTCTCAATGGCTTTCGGTGTGAGGGTGAACATATCTTTGATTTTCCCTGCTATCTCTCCGTCGCTCATGCTGACCTTCGACCGTCCGTAGGTGTTGACATACACGCTCACGGGCTCAGCGATGCCAATGGCATAACTCAGTTGCACGAGCATCTCATCGCTGACGCCTGCCGCCACCATGTTCTTGGCGATGTAGCGGGCCATATATGCTGCCGAGCGGTCCACCTTGCTGGAGTCCTTTCCAGAGAAAGCACCACCGCCATGAGCACCCTTGCCACCATAGGTGTCGACGATGATCTTGCGGCCAGTCAGACCAGTGTCTCCGTGTGGACCACCGATGACGAACTTCCCTGTCGGGTTGACATGGTAGGTAATATCGCCATTGAAAAGGTCGAGCACCTTTTGGGTATGTATTTTCTCCTTCACGCGCGGGATAAGGATATCGATGACATCCGACTTGATTTTGGCAAGCATGCGCTCATCATCATTGTCAAACTCATCGTGCTGGGTTGACACTACGATAGTGTGAATGCGCAGCGGCCTGTTGTCATCGTCATATTCCACCGTCACCTGACTCTTGGCATCAGGGCGCAGATAGGTCATCACCTTTCCCTCGCGGCGTATCTCCGCCAAGGTCGACATGATGAGGTGAGCCAGATGGAGCGACACCGGCATGTAATCCTCGGTCTCATCGCAGGCGTAGCCAAACATCATGCCTTGGTCACCGGCTCCCTGTTTATCCTCCTCCTCACGGTCGACACCTCTCTTGATGTCGGTGCTCTGCTCATGAATGGCAGAGAGGATGCCGCAGGAGTTGCCGTCGAACTGATACTCCGACTTGGTGTATCCAATCTTGTTGATGGTCTTGCGCGCGATGGTCTGCAGGTCGATATAAGCCTCGGAGTGTACTTCGCCCATGATCACCACCTGTCCTGTGGTGACGAAGGTCTCAATGGCGCAATGTGAGTGCTCGTCATAAGCCAGAAACTGGTCGAGCAAGGCATCGGATATTTGGTCAGCCACCTTGTCGGGATGGCCCTCAGATACGGATTCTGATGTGAAAAGATATGACATATTCTATTATTTATATTATAATGTATGAGTTTGGGACTGCAAAGGTAGTGCAAGGCAAGCGAAATACAAAATGAAATCGCAGTTTTATTTTTTATTTCCGAGCCGCAGCCTACCTTTTGCCGTTTGTCATTGCGGACGCGATACATGTGATGGCGGACGCGATACATATAAGGGCGGACGCGATACATGTGATGGCGGACGCGATACATCGCGTCCCTACGTACAAACCATGAAGTCAATCGATCTATATCATGAGACACAAAAAAAAGAGGACGACATGAATCACTCACCCCGGCCTCCTGAAAACAATTCAACGAATATTGGTCTTGATCAATGCAATCACACATAGAATGGTGACAAATGCCACCCAGACCAACATCATCGTCGTCTCATGATCTGATAACATAATCTTTACCTTAAAATCTATCAAACTACTAACCTAATATGAAAAGCATTCTCACGAATACGAGTGCAAAATTAGCCTATTGTTTGCGCACACACAAGCCATTTTGAAGCAAATTCCCTCTTCTGTTAGATTTTTTGACCTAAGTCAATTCATATTGTTTAAGCATCGAAATTTTGTCATTTGGGAGAAAATGCCTATCTTCGCATCGGATATTTTGTATGAGATGAAACAAATCACCGCCCTCCTTTTTATCCTATGCCTTTCTTTGATGCCCGCAGAGGCACAGATCAATTGGGGCAAGGCTTTGTCCGGCATTTGGAAAGCCGGACAGGCAATGACCATCAGTGAGGAGGATCTGGCAAAAATCGTGGCCGAGGAAGTGGCTTACATGGATAAGTCCAATAAGGTGTGCTCTGCCAGCAATGCCTATTCCAAACGGCTGACCAACTTGGTGAAGGGCATCGACTCCGCCGAGGGACTGAAACTCAATTTCAAGGTGTATAAGACCACGGAGGCCAATGCCTTCGCGTGCCCTGACGGCAGCGTGAGGGTGTTCTCCGGACTGATGGATGCGCTGTCCGATGACGAACTGCTGGGAGTCCTTGGCCATGAGATCGGGCATGTGGCCCTCAAGCACTCCTACAAGGCATGGAAAGAGGCGTTGCTCCGCAGTGCCGCCTCCGACGCGCTCGGTGCGGTGAGCGACACCTGGGCCGGACTATCCGACTCTTTCCTTGGTGACTTGGGCAGCATGGTGCTCTCAGCATCACATTCCAAATACCAGGAGACCAAGGCCGACGACTACGGGTATGACTTTCTGAAGCGCCATGGCCGCGACCCCAGGGCAATGATAAGTCTCTTCAAAAAACTCAAGTCGCTGTCGAAAAAGAATGACTCGCGCTATGCCAAACTCCTCAAAGCCTTCTCCTCCCATCCTGATTACGACCAACGTATCTCCCACCTTGAGGAAAGGGCTAAAGCCGAATGATTTCTCAACACAGAGAAACAGAGGCACAGAGAAAAGAATGAATGGTGACATGCGATACCAAGAAGACCGCCGGTTTTTATCCTTGTTCCTTTGGGATTTGCACATTGAGAATCCAGTAGTTCAAGACATTCATAAAACTATCCATGTCATTGTAGGAATCCTTTCCAGCCTCCTTACATTCAATCACAAACATTTCCTTCCACCTCTTCAGTTCGGTCGAATCAATGTTGTTGTTTTTGCATATTTTCTCCACCTTGGGTTGGTCCTTCAGGACTCTGTCAAACATCTCACTTGCATTCGCGGGGTAACTTTCAATCAGCCAATAAGGGAGAGCGCCCTCGTTGGAAAGGTTTTCATCCTGTGATGCCTTATAATGCTTTTGTATATCGCGGCTTGTGAGCACCTGATGCTTTTCGAAGAGTTCACGGTCAAAGAATTCCCATTCCACGAGCGTCTCGACGATTTTCTGCATTTTGGCGATTTTGATGCCAGGGAGTTCCTTGAGGAGTACGACACAGTTATCCTGAGTCCACTCGATGTAGTAACCATTTCTGTAGATGGCGTAGAGAAGCATGATGACAGCAGCCTGTCCCTTGATGCCATGCTCAACAGTGAGAGCGCAAATTTTTGGATTGTCGAAGAAATCGATGCTGATAGGGAACTCTTTGACTCCCGTTGTTTGAATTTTGTTCATAATCTTTGCTTTTTTTGTTATCCGACGGCAAAATTAATACGGACATGACGAATAGACATGTCATTTTGACCCTGACGAACATCACGTTGTTCGCTTCTTATCGGAACAGGGCATCGGCGGCAATGCTGGTGGTAAAGATTTCTGAGTTTTTGTTGCGTTTTTATTTTGAAGTATCTGAGTTACATTTTGAAATCAAAAAGTGAAAGGATGTAAAATTTTGAATAAAATCAAGTTTATTCCGCTACAAATGACCGAAAACCATCATTTGTGGCGAAATAAAGCCGATTTTATGCAGAAATCATGGATCGCGGGGACGGAGCAAGTCAGTCGAAATGGAAATGGAAGTCGAGTTTTGCTCCCTTCACACTTTTGAAAATGCCATTGTATGACTGGAAAGCATGGGTGTGGCCCTCATCGTCCTCCTCCTCACTGTCAACGAACTCACCGTCGAACTGACCGATGTATTTTCCTTTTAGGAATGCATTGATGACACACCTTCCGCTTTCGGGGTCATAGGAGACAAGTTTCAGTTGCCTTCGGGCGCCATACTCTTTAGCCTCTGCCATGTCGTACGGAATATAACTGCCGGTGGTGCCATCCATGTCAATAAGGAAGCCTGTGCCGCCAACACCACCCCACATGCCCATATATACAGGATTCAACTTCTCTTTCTGTTCAGGAGCAGCATTCTCCGCTTCTGCATCTTCCGACATTTCTGGAGACTCGGCACTGGCGATGCTGTCCGTGGGCTCTGCACTGACGGTATTGTCCGTCGGCTTTTCCGGGGCATCCTCACTCACCTGACTGACAGGAACAGAAGACACAGCACCTTCATTGGCATTTTTCTTATCGCAACTTGTCAATGATGTCACCACAAAGAGAGAGATGACAAACATGATGCCGAGCGTCATCAGTTGTGTTTTGAACGATTGATTTTTCATATATTTGATTGAGTTGTTGGCTACAAAAGTAGTTAAAATCCATGATATAACAAACAAAAAGGACAAAATGCGACTGATATTATGGGCATTATTAATATCTGTCGCAAATGAAGGATGGTGTCGCAACGAAATGAGACGTGGTTTCTCTAACATATAATTGCCATATAATGGTCCATTAATTATTTCTTCTCTGTGCCTCTGTCTCTTTGTGTTGAAATAATTCGATTTGAAAGGAGTTTAGTTAATAGCGCTCCCGCAGTATCCCGCAGATGGTGTTTCTGATATTTCGCTGTGCCACCTCTTTCTGGAGTGCCTCACTAATAGAGATGCCAGGCGGGTTGATACATTCCACACGGGTGAAACCAGCCTGCAAGAGTTTTTCGCGGTCATTTATCTTGCCCGCCATCAAATAGACAGGCACATCCCCTGCCTGTCCCAGGATGCCCATGGGCAATTTGCCCATCAGGGTCTGTCTGTCAGCCGCCCCCTCACCGGTGATGATGAGGTCAGCGTCACAGACGACATCCTTGAAATGATAGGTGTCGAGCAGCAACTGTATTCCCGACTGGCAGTTGGCATCAAGGTATTGCAAAAAAGCGTAGCCCAGACCACCAGCAGCACCGGCACCCTCCATTTCCGAGCGGTCGAACCCAAAATGTCGTGCCGAGGTGTCGGCAAACTGACGTGCTCTTCTGTCCAACTGGTCCACCATCTCATCTGTCGCACCTTTCTGCGGGGCAAAGACATGGGCGGCGCCATTCTCTCCGCACAAGGGATTCCTCACATCGGAGGCGATGGTGAAATGCACATTTTTCAGGACATCTATATCGTCCCATCTGCCATGTGGGGCAAAAGCATCTATGAGAGCCCTCAGCATCCCGATGCCGGCATCACTGGTGGCGCTGCCTCCCAAACCGATAATCACCTCCAAAGCCCCTTTTTTCACGGCGTCGGCCACCAACTGGCCCGTACCGTAACTGGTGGCCACCAAGGGATTGCGCTCATTCTCTGACAACAAAGTCAGTCCGCTGGCCTGGGCAATCTCTATCACGGCCAACTGATTTTTTAGCAGATACTTTGACCTGATGGGGCGCATGAGAGGGTCTTTCACCAACGTCTCCACCCATTCACCCCCGACGGCAGCATGGAATGCCTCAAGGAAGCCCTCGCCGCCATCGCTGACCGGCATCTGAATGACCTCTGCATTCTCGCATACCCCTCTAATGCCATCGGCAACAGCCTGGTTGGCCTCCACCGACGACATGCATCCCTTGAAGGAATCAACTGCCACAACGATTTTCATGGTTTCTCCTTTTTGCTTACAAAAATAACAAAATATTTTGAAATGCATATAAAATCCAAGGAGAATACAATTAAAAAAATCGACTTTCTCTACGGTGAAAGGAGTGTGGAAGTTTAGGAGTGTAGGAGTTTGGGAGTTTAGGAGTTTAGACATTACTCTTGCAAGTCATAGCCTAACTGACGATGAATCATCAGTTCTATTGGCTTCGCCGATAGTTCTCACCCCCGGGAGAGAAAACTGTTTTCTTTCCTCTCGCTCAATCGAACTATTGTCTAAACTCCTAATCTCCTTAACTCCTAAACTCCTACTTACATGCAGACTTGTATTAAACATATCAAAAAGATGAGGAATTTTCACCTTATTTGTTTGGTTATTAAATAGGTTTGCACTAATTTTGCATCTCTTATTGTCTCAGACAAATTGATATTAATAGAATATTCATACACGATATGGCCAACCTGAAGTCATTGTTCAAAGACACCGCCATCTATGGACTGAGCAGTATCGTAGGCAGGTTTCTCAACTACATGCTCGTGCCGCTCTACACCATCAAGATGTCGGCAGCGAGCGGAGAGTATAGCGTCATCACCAATATCTATGCCTGGGTAGCCCTTTTGCTGGTGCTGCTGACCTACGGCATGGAGACCACCTTTTTCCGTTATGCCAACAAGCAGGGCGAGAACGCGGAGAAAGTCTATTCCACCACGCTGTGGACGGTAGGCGCCACCTCGTTGCTGTTCATCGTGCTGTCGCTGCTCTTCATGCAGCCCATCGCCGACCTGCTCCACTACCACGACCATCCCGAATACATCGGGGTGATGTTCTCCTGCGTCGCCATCGACGCGTTCCAGTGCATCCCCTTCGCCTACCTGCGCTATCAGAAGAGGCCCATCAAGTTTGCCTTCCTGAAGTTGCTGTTCATCTTCATGAACATTGCGCTCAACTGCATCTACTACCTCGGAATGGACGGGCACGATGCCAAGACAGCCCTTTTCATCAACCTCTTCTGCACGAGCATCATCACCTTCTTCTTCTGGAAGGAACTGCGAGGCTTCAGACATGGCTTTGACTCAAAACTGCTCAAGAGGATGCTCTCATACAGTTGGCCAATCCTCATCCTCGGCATCGCTGGCGTGCTCAACCAGACCGCCGACAAGATCCTGTTCCCCTACCTCTATAAGGATGCAGACATGAAAGAACAGTTGGCCATCTACGGCGCTGTGTTCAAGATAGCCATGATCATGGCGATGATTACACAGGCCTTCCGTTACGCCTACGAACCCATTGTCTTCGGCAAGGACAAAGACAAGGACTCCAAGGAATACTACGCCGCGGCGATGAAATATTTCATCATCTTCACGCTGCTTGCCTTCCTCTTTGTGGTGGCCTACATAGACATCATCAAGCACCTTATCGGCAGCGACTACTGGGTGGGACTGCGCGTGGTGCCCATCGTCATGGCCGCCGAGATCATGATGGGCATCTACTTCAACCTCTCGTTCTGGTACAAACTCATCGACAAGACCATCTGGGGAGCCATCTTCTCTGGCATCGGATGCGTGGTGCTCTTCGCCGTCAACTATTTCTTCGTACCCCGCTACGGATACGTTGCCTGCGCTTGGGGCGGGTTTGCCGCATACGCCACCTCCATGGTGCTCTCCTATGTCGTAGGTCAGCGTTATTACCCCATCAAATATCCTTTGGGCGATATCGCCTTATACGTAGGACTTACTGTCATGGCTTTTGTAGTCATGGTCATCGTCAGGGGCAGCATGCCTCTCTGGGTGTCGCTCGCTGTCAACACACTGTTCATCCTGCTTTTCCTGTTTGTCGTCATCAAGCGCGACCTGCCTTTAAGCGGTCTGCCCTTTATCGGAAAACGGTTTAAAAAAAATTGAAGATTGAAAATTGAAAATTGATTTCGGCTCCGCCGATTGAAAATTACAACAATATATTCCGCCCAAACAAAGAACAAGGTAATCATAATTCTTAATCCTAAATTCTTAATCCTTAATCCTGAATGCTTAATTCTTAATCCTAAATGCTTAATTCATAATTCAAAAGATATGTTCAAAAAAGCAATTGTATTACTGGCTTGCGTGGCCGCCTCTTTCCAAGCCAAGGCAGACGAAGGCATGTGGACCATCTACAACCTGCCCCCGCAAGTGTATGAGATCATGCAGAACGAAGGGTTCACCATGACCTACAACGACCTCTACTATGGGGAGAATGCGCTGAAAAACGCCGTGGTCAACTTCAGCGGCTACTGCTCAGGCGTGGTCGTGTCGCCCAATGGACTCGTGTTCACCAACCACCACTGCGGTTTTGAGGCTATCCGCAGCCACTCCACCGTGGAGCACGACTACATGCTCAACGGCTTTTATGCCAAGAGTTATGAGGAAGAACTGCCCAACAAAGACATGTTCGTGAGTTTCATGGTCGACCAGGCCGACATCACCGACCGCCTCATTGCCAAAGGGCTGGACAAGATGAACAGCATGCAGCGGGAAATACTCATCGACTCACTGGAGCGCGCGCTGACCGACTCGGTGAAACGTGCCGACAAGACCCTGCGTGTCAGCATCGACCCCTTCTTCGAGGGCAACAAGTACTATGTCACCACCTACCAGGACTTCACCGACCTGCGCCTCGTCTTCACCATCCCCAAGTCAATGGGTAAGTTCGGTGGTGAGACCGACAACTGGATGTGGCCCCGCCAAACCTGTGATTTCTCCGTCTTCCGCATCTATGCCGACCCCAAGACCAACGGACCGGCAGCATACAGCGAGGACAACGTACCCTACCACCCCAAGCGCTGGGCACAGGTGTCGATGCAGGGCTATAAGGACGGTGACTTCTCAATGACCATCGGCTATCCGGGCAGCACCGAGCGCTATCTGTCATCCTACGGCATCCAGCAGATGCGCGACGCCGAGAATACAGTGCGCGCACAGGTGAGGGGCGTTAAACAGGATGTCATGATCAAGCACATGCGCGCCAGCGAAGCCGTACGCATCAAATATGACAGCAAATATGCATCGAGTTCCAACTACTGGAAGAACTCCATCGGTATGAACAAGTGCATCGACTCCATCGGCATCATCAACCAGAAAGCCGCCTTCGAGGAGCGCATCAGACAGTGGCAGGACTCCACCGGATACCTGAAGGGCAAACTCGACTTCGCCAAACTCAAGCAGTTGTATGCCAACAACTTCGAAGCGGTCTACACATTCAACAACCTCATTGAGTCGTTCTGGCGCAACAATGAATTCTTCAGCCGCGCACGGGCACTCAACAGCAGGGTGGAGATTCAGGGTCCGAAAGACAACCCCAAGAAGCAGTACGCCGTGTTCCCCGACAATTCCGACGAATGGGATGAGGCATTGGAGCGCGAGGCTCTCGCCGCCATGCTCGGCAACTATGCCAAGCAGGTGGACCCCAAATATCTGCCGAAGTTCTACAAGACCATCAGCACCAAGTTTGGCAACGACTACAAGAAATACGTCGACTATCTGTGGAATAAATCTGTCCTGATGAAGAAAGGCAAGAAACTGTACATCAACAAGAAAGGATTCGACAAAGACCCTGGCGTGCAGTTTGGCTCCGACCTCATGGATATCGTCTATGACCTGCAGGAAAAGATCGGCACCAGCGGCGATGAGATAGCCACTCAGGAGCGCTATCTCTGTGATGCTGTGGTGCGCATGGAGCAAGACCAACCCCATTACAGCGATGCCAACTTCACCATGCGCCTGAGTTACGGACAGGTGGGTGAGTATCTGCTCAACGGACATCCGTCAGGATATTACACCACAGCAGAGAGTCTGGTGGACAAGATGAAGAAAGGCAAGGAGATCATCGACTACGAGGCAGAGCCCATCATGCATGAACTGCTCTCCTCCAAAGACTTCTCACCCTACACCGACAAGACGACGGGCAAGATGCAACTGTGCTTCCTCACCAACAATGACATCACGGGCGGCAACAGCGGCTCACCCATGTTCAACGGCAAGGGCGAACTCATCGGACTGGCGTTCGACGGTAACTGGGACAGTCTGTCCAGCGACATCTTCTTCGACAAGCAACTCGCACGCTGCATCGGCGTCGACATCAGGTTCGTCCTCTTCATGATGGACCGCTGGGGACATGCCGACCGGCTCCTCAAGGAAATAGACGCAAAATAGGAATACTCTTCAACCCATAAGAGGAGTTTAGGAGTTTAGGAGATTAGGAGATTAGAAGATTGGGAGTTTAGGAGTGTAGAAGTTTAGGAGTTTAGACATTACTCTTGCAAATCATCAGCCTCTACTGACGAGGTGCAATCTGTTCTATTGTCTAAACTCCTAATCTCCTAAACTCCTAAACTCCTTTTAAAAACTAAACTCCTAAACTCCTAAACTCCATTTAGCAACTAATCTCCATTTAACAACTAAACTCCATTCATCAACTGTCAGAAGTTGAATATTTTTATTAAAAAATCCTCAATAATCAATAAATTACATAATAAACACGGGAAAACACGTTTATATTTGCGGAATTCTGATTAAATTTGCACCCAATTAGGCAGGTGCCACGGCCTCTGCTCTTTATTTCTGCGCCCCACGCAGAGCAAGGAGCAGGTGTGTGGTGCCTTGAAACCCAATAAAAATAAACGAATGAAAAGATACTTTTCGGCTTGTGCTATCATGCTGTCGGTTGTCCTCTTCCTTTCCTCATGTCTGAAAGACGATGACCTCGACACCTCTTATCCCAAAGACGCGGCTATCACCGCCTTCACCCTCGGCAACCTTACCAGACCGATGACCACAAAGGCCAAAAACGGCAGCGACAGCACATACAATGCCACCGTGGCAGGTGCCAGTTACAAATTCTACATCGACCAGATCAACCATCAGATCTACAACCCCGACTCACTCCCCTACGGCACAAACGTGAAAAAAGTGCTCTGCACCATCACAAGCAAGAACTCCGGCGTGGTGACACTGAAAAGCATGATCAGCGACTCGCTCTTCTATTACAACAGCAAAGACTCCGTCGACTTCTCCGTGCCCCGCACCATCTATGTCAATTCCCTTGACGGCACCAATCGTGTCAGTTATACTGTCAACGTCAACGTCCATCAGGAAAAGCCCGACTCCTTCCTCTGGCGCGCTACCAGCACCATGGATGCCTTTGCCAAGGCAAAGAACATGAAAGCCTTTTCTCTGAACGGACGTATCATCGTCTTCGTCGGGTATGACGAGGAAGGCGCCATTTTCTCCTGCGAGGAAAGCAACACAGCAGACTGGAGACTCGAAACATGGGATCTCGGCATCGCCGTTCCCTTCAACGCCTGTGAGAATCTGGTGGCCAACGAAGAGAAGATATATATCAATATCTCAGGCAGCATCTTCTACTCCAAAGATGGCATCCACTGGGACCAGAGCGGTGAGACCTGCCCCGGCAAACTGATAGGTGCCACAAAGAATCATCTCTTTGCCCTCGTCAGCGAAGGCATCGAACGTTCCGACGATGAGGGTGCCACCTGGGAAACGGAAATACTCGACGACTACGGAACACTCCTCCCCACCGATGAGATGTCTTTCTGCCGGTTGCCCTCCAAGGTCAACACATCAGTGGAAAATGCAATCTTCATCGGCAACAGAGACGCCAACTTCTATGTCGATGATGTCAGGGCACATGTGTGGAACAAAGTGATCGATCAAAAAGACAAAGACGAGCCATGGATGTATGTCAGCAGCGACGACCAACTCTCATCGGCACTGCCCCGCCTCACTTCCTTGTCAGCGGTTGCATACAACGGATGCATCCTCGCGGCAGGAGGCCAGGGCATAGGAGCCTGCCATACTCCTGCGTTCCAGCACTTCTACCAAAGCAATGATGGCGGTGTGTTATGGCTGACAAGCACGTCCTACAAGTTGCCCGACAACTTCGCCTGCGGAAACACGTTCGCCATGACGGTCGACAGCCAAAACTACATCTGGCTTATCTGCAGCGAGACCGGCATTGCATGGCGCGGACGATTGAGCGGCGACAATCAAAGCAAAAACCAGACATCCTTCACTGAGTAAACCGCAGCACATCATGAGACAGCCGATCCTCCTGCTACTGATGCTCCTACCTACCCTGACATACGCGCAGGGCGACGTGGAGTACCGTATGGAGATAGGAGGCGGACTGGGAATGCTCACCTACGAAGGCGACTTCAACGGCAGCATACTAAAGATCGGACAGCCCATGGCCGCCGCAGTGCTCCGCCGAAACATCAATCCCTACCACGGGTTCCGTCTCCACTTGGGAGTGGGCAAACTGAAAGGTTCATCCAAAGATGTCGAGACCTACTACCCGGGAATGAAAGAGACACCCTATGAGTTCAGCAACTTGATGGGTGACCTCAGTGCCACCTACGAATATAACTTCTGGCCCTACGGCACGGGACGCGACTACCGCGGTGCCAAGCGACTGACACCCTTTGTCGCCATCGGCCTGGGAGCCACTTTTGCAAAGACAGACGACGAGAACGTCTTCACCGCCAACCTGCCCATCGGCGCAGGTGTGAAATACAAGTTGGCCGACCGCCTCAACCTCGGTGTGGAATGGAATATCCACTTCTCACTGAGCGACAAACTTGACGGACGCGCCGACCCCTACCTTATCAAAAGCAGCGGTCTGTTTAAAAACACCGACTGCTATTCAGCCCTGGAGGTGACCATCACCTACAGTTTCATGGCCAAATGCAGAACATGTCACAACGATGATGAATAATTTGGATCCCAACCGCATTCCCCAGCACATCGCCATCATCATGGACGGCAACGGACGCTGGGCACTGGAGCAGGGAAAGCCCCGCAGTTTCGGACACCAGGCAGGCGTCGACACCGTCAGGCGCATCACCTCAGAGTGCACCCGCCTCGGCGTGAAGTTCCTCACCCTCTACACCTTCTCCACGGAAAACTGGAACCGTCCCACCGATGAGATCGCCTCTCTGATGAGCCTCGTGCTGTCATCCCTCGAGGACGAGATCTTCATGAAGAACAACGTGAGGTTCCGTGTCGTGGGAGAGATAGAGCGACTGCCCCAGGACGTGCAGGACAAACTGCAGGAGACGATGGACCACACCGCAGCCAACACCGCCATGCAGATGGTGGTGGCTCTGAGTTACTCATCGCGCTGGGAAATCACACGTGCCACCAAACTTATCGCAGAACAGGTGAAGGCGGGGATCATCAATCCCGAAGACATCGACGAGCAAATGATATCCCAAAACCTGGTGACCAATTTCATGCCCGACCCCGACCTGCTCATCCGGACAGGCGCCGAGGTGAGGGTGTCCAACTACCTGCTGTGGCAGATAGCATACAGTGAACTGTACTTCTGCGACACCTATTGGCCCAACTTCATGGAGGAAGACCTGCATGAGGCCATCCGTGTCTTCCAAAGCCGCCAAAGACGGTTTGGCAAAACTGAGGCACAGGTAGAGGACGATAACGCATAAGAAACAAACATAAAGAATGAGATATTTCAGGCATTTCCTTGTGGCCTTGGCATTCGCCGCTGTCGGCAACGCCACTGCACAGGAGAAAATCATCAATCCCGACATCTCGTATGCCGGCATACCAAGAACCTACACCGTGGGCGGCATCAACGTTTCCGGTGTGGAGGGATACGAGGACTTCATGCTGACCGGCATCTCCGGACTCACCGTAGGCAGCACAATCACTGTTCCAGGCAACGACATCACCGATGCCGTGAAAAAATACTGGCGGCACGGTCTGTTCTCACAAGTCGCCATATCTGCCGACTCCATCGTGGGAGAAAACATCTACCTGCACATCACCCTCAGCGTCAGGCCCAGGGTGTCGAACATCAACTACATCGGACTGAAGAAATCGGAGCGTGAGGACATGGAGAACAAACTGGGCCTGCTCAAGGGCAACCCCGTCACCCCCAACGTCCTCGACCGCGCACGAATCCTTGCCAAGAAATATTTTGATGACAAAGGCTACAAGAATGCCGAAATCAACATCACGCAACGCGATGATGTGACCAACAAAAACCAAGTCATCCTCGACTTCGAGGTAGACAAGAAAGAGAAGATGCGCGTGAGGCAGATCATCATCGACGGCAATGACCAACTCAACGACAAGAAACTCAAAGGCGGATTCTTCTCCAAAGGTGCTTTTGCCAAGACCCACGAGGCAGGGAAATTCGCCAACATCTTCAAGTCGAAGAAATTCACCCCCGAACGGTGGAAGGAAGACAAGCAGAAACTCATCGACAAATACAACGAGTACGGCTTCCGTGATGCCACCATCCTCGAGGACAGCGTGTGGAACGCCGACGAGAAACACGTCAACGTGTACGTCAAGGTGGATGAGGGACAGAAATACTACCTGCGCAACATCAACTGGGTGGGCAACACCGTCTACACCACCGATTACCTCAGCCGCATACTGGGTATGAGCAAGGGCGATGTCTACAACCAGAAACAACTCAACAAGCGCCTCACTGAGGACGAGGATGCCGTAGGCAACGAATACTGGAACCACGGTTATCTGTTCTACAGGCTCGAACCCACTGAGGTGAACATCGTGGGTGACTCCATCGACCTGGAGATGCGTATCACCGAGGGCACCCAGGCCCACATCAACCATGTGCGCATCAACGGCAACGACCGACTGTATGAGAACGTGGTGCGCCGCGAACTGCGCACAAAGCCCGGCGACCTTTTCTCAAAAGATGCGCTGCAGCGCTCCGCCCGCGAACTCGCCTCCATGGGGCATTTCGACCCAGAGAAAATCGACCCGAAGGTAGAGCCCAACTATGAGGACGGCACCGTGGACATCAACTACAATCTGGAACAGAAATCCAACGACCAGATAGAGTTCTCACTCGGCTGGGGCCAGACAGGCGTCATCGGGCGCGTCGGTCTGAAACTCAACAACTTCTCCATCCGCAACCTGTTCAACAAAAACCGCGAACACCGTGGCATCATGCCTATCGGTGACGGTGAGGTGCTCTCTATCGGCGCACAGACCAACGGCACCTACTATCAGTCGTACAATGCCTCCTACTCCACCGAATGGTTTGGCGGCAAGCGCCCCATCCACTTCAGCGTGGGTGCCTACTATTCAAAACAGACCGACATCTCAAGCACCTATTACAACTCTGCATACCGGTATAGTTACTACAACTATCTCTACGGCGGCTATGGCAGCAGTTACTACAACAACTACGAGAGTTACTATGACCCCGACAAATACGTGAAGTTGCTCGGTGTCTCGCTCGGATGGGGCAAGCGCCTCCGCTGGCCCGACGACTACTTCTCACTCTCGCTCTCGCTCGGTTTCACAAGGTATATGCTCAAGAACTGGAACTACTTCCTCGTCACTTCCGGCAACTGCAACAACCTCTACCTGAATATCGGCCTCAACCGCACCTCGACCGACAACCAACTCTTCCCACGCCGCGGTTCGGAATTCTCTGCTTCGGTCACCATCACCCCGCCATGGTCGGCCTGGGACAAGAAAGACTACCAATATCTTGCCACCGACTACCGCTCTGCCACCTACACCCAAGAGCAGCAAGAGAAATACCGCTGGATAGAATATCACAAGTGGAAGTTCAAGTCACGCACCTACACCGCGCTGACTGGCGGCAACAAGTGCTTCGTGCTCTCCACAAGAGTAGAACTGGGTATCCTCGGATACTACAACAAATACAAGAAGTCGCCCTTTGAGACCTTCTACGTGGGCGGCGACGGCATGAGCGGTTACTCCACCGGTTATGCAGAGGAAACCATCGGTCTGCGTGGTTACGACAATGGTTCGCTCACCCCCTCGGGAGCAGCCGGATATGCCTACGACCGCTTCTCTCTCGAACTCCGCTATCCGTTCCTGCTGGGCAACACCACCATCTACGGCCTTGGTTTCCTTGAGGCAGGTAATGCCTGGACCGACCCGAAGAAGTTCAACCCCTTCGAACTGAAGCGCTCTGCAGGTGCCGGTGTGCGTATCTTCCTCCCGATGGTGGGTCTGATGGGTATCGACTGGGCCTATGGCTTCGACACCGTATGGGGCAGGAAAGGCGGTTCGCAGTTCCACTTCGTGCTCGGACAGGAATTCTAAGCAGATTGAAAATTGAAAATTGAAAATTGACTTTATTCATTTAAAACAGACAAAGATATGAAAAAGGTGGTCCTTATGAGCCTGATGGCGCTGATGGCGCTGACGGCCAGCGCACAGAAATTTGTGCTGATTGACATGGATTATATTCTCAAGAACATCCCTGCCTACGAGCGTGCCAATGAGCAACTCAATCAGGTGTCAAAGAAATGGCAGGCTGAGGTTGAGGCCCTGAATACGGAAGCCGCCACGATGTATAAGAATTATCAGAACGAGGTGGTGTTCCTCTCCCAAGACCAGAAGAAAAAGCGCCAGGAAGACATCATGAGCAAGGAAAAGGAAGCCAGCGACCTGAAGCGCAAGTATTTCGGTCCCGAGGGTGAACTTTTCAAGAAGCGTGAGAGCCTCATGGGACCCATCCAGGAGGAGATCTACACCGCCGTGAAGGACATCTCCGAACTCCGTGGTTACTCATTGGTACTCGACCGCGCCAGCAATGCCGGCATTATTTTCGGTTCGCCGAAAATCGACATCAGCAACGAGGTGCTCGACAAACTCGGCTACTCCTACCAGTAATCCCTTGTCGCACCGTCTGACTTGCTGACTCTTCAGACTCCTAAAAAATCGTTATTATTTCACGCTGAGATTAAACGTTTTTTCCAATCTGATGTCACAAGTGAAGATGTCGCCAACAGATATCAAAACAAACATTATATAACAATTTAAACAAAGAGAAATGAAAAAAGTTTTTTTAATGCTGATGTTGTTCGCTCCCATGGTGGCTTTCGCCCAGAAGTTCGGACATGTTGATACACAAGCCATCATTCAGTCACTGCCTGAGTTCGCCCGTGCCAACGGCGAGATTGAGGCTGTAGGCAAGCAATACGAGAATGAGTTGAAGGCTTCCCAGGAAGAACTTCAACGTCTGGCTGATGACTACGACAAGAAGAAGAGTTCGATGAACGCCACTCAGCAGCAGGAGCAGGAAGCCAAACTCCAGGAGATGTATACCCGCATCCAACAGCAGGCCCAGCAAAACCAGCAGGAGTTCCAGAAAGCCCAGCAGGATAAGTTGCAGCCCATTTTCACCAAGGTGCGCCAGGCCATTGAGACCGTGGGCAAGACCGGCGGTTATGTGTACGTGATGGAGACCGGCAGCGTGCTCTACATCAACGATACGATCAGCAAGGACCTCACCTCTGAGGTGAAGGCTCAGTTGGCCAAGATGAAGTAAAAACCTCCCCCATCCCCTCCGAAGGAGGGGGGAGCAAACAACGCCATCAATATGAAGAAATTCAGCATCCTATTACTGACCCTGTTGCTCCCGCTTTTGGCGGGAGCACAGGTGAAGTTTGGCTATTTCAGTTATGAGGAGGCCTTTACCTCCATGCCCGAGTATGCCATTGCCCGGACCAACCTCCAGGATTTGCGTAACAAATACGATGCTGAGACCAAACGTGTAGAGGAAGAGTTCAACAGGAAATACGAGGAATTTCTTGAGGGTCAGAGCGACTTCGCTCCCACTATCCTCCAAAAGCGCCAGACCGAACTTCAGGAACTGCTCAAGAAGAATGTGGCATTCAAGGCAGAGATAGCCAAACTGCTGAAGCAGGCTGAGAAAGAAGCCTATGCCCCTCTGCGCGAGAAACTCGGCAATGTGGTTGCCAAGGTTGGCGCCGAGCGAGGCTATGCCTTCATCCTCAACACCGACGGCGATGCCTGTCCCTACATCAACCCCGAGATGGGTGAGGATGTGTCAGAGGTAATAAGGGAGGCTCTGCGATGAGCACATTTTCCTCATTACCCGGACCCATCGGAGTATTTGACTCCGGTTATGGCGGTCTGACCATTCTCAGAGGCATAAGGTCCCTTATGCCAGAATATGACTACATCTACTTGGGAGACAATGCGCGCGCGCCCTATGGCACGCGCTCTTTTGATGTAGTCTATGAGTTCACCCGTCAGGCAGTCGTCCACCTCTTTGAATTGGGCTGTCATCTCGTGGTATTGGGCTGCAACACGGCATCGGCCAAGGCTCTGCGCTCCATCCAACAGAACGACCTCCCCCACCTCGACCCTCAGCGGCGCGTACTGGGTATCATCATCCCCACAGCCGAGGTAATGGGACAACTTACCCAAAGCCGGCATGTGGGTGTCCTCGCCACCGAGGGAACCATCCGCAGCGGCAGTTATGGAATGGAAATCCAAAAGCGGTTTCCCGACATTGTGGTGACGGGACAGGCATGCCCCATGTGGGTGCCGCTGGTGGAGAACAATGAGACGGACAACCCCGGAACCCATTTCTTTGTCCAAAAAAGTATGGAGCAGTTGATGAGCCGCGACAATGAAATCGACACCATCATCCTGGGCTGCACCCACTACCCCATCCTCTATCCTGTCATCAAGGAACATGCACGCAGCGGCGTGAGTATCATCTGCCAGGGAGAGTATGTGGCAAGAAGTCTCTGTGATTACCTGTCACGCCATCCCGAGATGGACATGCGTTGCAGCAAAAACGGCCACATACGCTATCTCACCACAGAAAACGCAGAAAAATTCTCTGAGAAAGCAGCCATTTTCCTCAATGAGAAAATCGAAGTGGAACACATCAGTTTAGGATAACACAGAAGGTCCTCAACTCCCAAAACCGAACAAACACGAAACTTGAGGAAACCTTATATCTATGCAATCGCTGAAGAGTTGAAGGAAAGACGATAAGAATTAACAAATCAAAAAATTTGGTTTTTCTATCACTTATCCTTATCTTTGCAACAGAATCACTTCGAAGTGACCAACGCTATAGAAAAATACTATTCTCCATATTACTACTTACTTCAGGTTTATTGCAATCATAACCTCCTAAACAAACATACAATTATGAAACGTTTTATTTTTCTTATGGCGGCCATGCTGCTGAGTATCAGTACATTTGCTGCGGAATTGAAGGTCGACCCACGGCAAAAGCCTGCGATTCCCACGGAATACGCGAGCATGGAGCCCGACGGAATCTACTATTTCTACAATGTCGGTAGTAAGTTACTATTCACTCAGGGCAACTCCTATGGCACTCAGGCCAGTATAGGTGAGCGTGGTCTGAAAGTCAAAATCGAGGACCAGGGCGATGGTACCTACACGCTGCTCGACTATGTGAAGACACAAAATGCCTGGAAATGGTGGTGGTTTGTTGAGGCTTCCAACCTCATGTATGTGGACTACAACAACCAGCCTGACTACTTGTGGGAAATCAAGGACATGGGCGACAATGTGTATCGTCTCTCACCCTCTGAGCGGAATCCCAGTGTATCAGACAACACCAAGTTTGTAGGTGTCAGGTGGACAGAAGACCCCACCAACACGATTCTGTACTCTGACTGTACGGCAGACGACGGGTCGTTCATCGACTGGAAACTCATCCCCGAGGCTGCCGGTGACGCTTATGAACTTGCCTTGGATATGTATGAAGCAGCCATGATACTGAAAGAACAACTCGACAAGGCTGAGGAGATTGGCGCCAACGTAGATGACCAGATTGCTGTCTATAACAACGCTTCCAGCACCGTGGAAGAACTCAACGCTGCTACAGAGGCCGTCAAAAAGGCCATCATCGCACGCGAGGAAGAACTGGCAGCCGAGAACTATGACAAAGCAACGGTGGACAACCCTGTCGATGTCACCAACTTGTTCATCAAGAATCCGACCTTCGAAGGCAATGACCTGACGGGATGGTCGGGTGATGGTTGGGGTTCCAGCAACCCGAAGGAGAATGCCGAGCGTTACAACATGAACTACAACACATACCTTGACCTCTCCGACCTGCACGAGGGTGTTTACAGGTTCAAGGCCAATGGCTTCTACCGCGCCGGCAATGCCCAGCCCGCTTATGACAACTACAAGGCTCAAAACGAAGAGTCAAGATACGCCAAACTGTATGCTACTACCGGAGGCCAGACCTACGAGACCAGCGTCATGTCACCCTATTCAGCAGGTCTCACAAAAGCGATGAGTACGGGCAGTTGGGCCAGTGCTACTGACGGGGAGACAAACGAGGTGTTCTATATTCCCAACAACATGGTTGCTGCTGATGAGTTCTTCCAGGCCGGCTATTGCAATGACAATTATGTGTATGTGGCTGTCACCGACGGCAACATGAGAGTCGGTGTGAAGAAAGAAACTCAGATAGCAGCCGACTGGAGTATCTATGATGACTTCACGCTCACTTATTATGGAAACAGCGATGAGGCATACAAACTGATTCTCGACGGTGCTATCGCCAACCTTCCCGAACTCGACCTCAGCGATGTGGTTTACACCACATCTTATTATGAGGCATACAATGCCGCTGTCGCAGCCTTGAAGGCTTCTACATCCAAGAATCAAATCCTCTCCAATATTCAGGCAGTCAATGAGGCAAAGGCTACCTTGATGGACAACATCGAACTCTGGAAACAGTTTGTTGCCTTGCAGGCTGAAGCCGAGGTTTGCGCCGGTGACGACGGTCTTGAGCCCACGTATCTTACCGACATCAGCAAATGGGCTTCCACCGACTCAAAGAAATTACTGAGTGATCGCAAAATGACCAACGAGGAAATCGAGGCTGAGATTGCCAGGGTGAAGGCCATGATTCAGGAGGCATACAAGCACCCGCGCACTGGTGTAGATGTAACCAGCACCTTCCTTGTCAATCCAGACTATGAGATGTCCGGCAACACCGGTTGGACAGTGGAGAGAGCCTCTGGCGGCAATGTGGCCCGTGGCGGCAACAACAACAACCACTGCTATGAGGCATGGAACAATGGCGGCTTCGACATTTATCAGATTGTTGACAACGCCCCTAAAGGTGTGTACGAAATCTCCGTACAGGGATTCTACCGTTATGGACGTGGTAACTATACCGCTTATCTGAACAAGGAGACATACACCACCAAGGAGACATGCCCCGTGTTCATTTACCTGAACTCCAACAGCACTCCGTTCACCAATGTATATGGTGATCCCGTGCAAATCAGCGACCCCAACTTCTACGGTTCTGGCTATGAGTCACATCAACTGAGCGATGGCACCACCCTCTACTTCCCCAACAACATGGACAACGCTGCCGTGGCATTCTCCAATGGTATGTTCACACAGTCGGCATACGGTCTTGTGGCCCAGGACGGCGACCAAATCCGTATCGGCGTGAAAGGCATTACCAGCCAGGCAGGTGACAGTTGGTGTATCTGGGACAACTTCAAACTCATCTTCCGCGGCTTCCAGGCCGACGTGGTAAAACCCGTTCTTGAGCAAGCCATCATCGATGGCGAGAGTGCGCTCAACAGCCCCATCGGCAAGGATGTGGTGGCCAACCTCCAGGCTGGCATTAACGAGGCCAAGGCTGTTGTCAACGGCACCAATGGTGAAGCCATGTTCAACGCACTCACCAAGTTGTACGACCTTCAAGAGGCAGTCAACGCTTCCAAGGCCCTGTTTGCACAACTCAAGCAAGCCAACGAGAAACTTGCCAGCGCCATCCCAGGTTCTACGGCTCCTGCAGACGTCATCAATGAGGTCACCGACCTCTACAACTCCATCAACACCGGTATAGAAGCACACAGTTTCAACAACAGCGAGGTGGAGGGACTCATCAATGATATCAACAGAGCCATCAACCGCCTCGGCATGCCACAGGATATGGAAAGCGCAAGCGATGACAACCCCATCGAGTGTACAGGAATGATTATCAATCCGGCCTATGCTGAAGCCAATGATAACGGATGGACAGGTGGAGCAGCCATCGATGCCTCATGCACAGCAGAGAAATACAACACCAATTTCGACTACTATCAGTTGCTCCAAGGTCTGCCAGAGGGTACTTACAAGTTGTCTGTACAGGGTTTCTACCGTGCAGGCACTCCTGACGGAGACTACACACTATGGTCGAACGATCCTAATTCCGACAACAATGCAATCCTCTATGCAGCCACTGACGACCATTCTGTGGACACTCCGCTGCAACGCCTCGCAAGTGGCGCTCAGCCAATGGATGAACTCCTCTCCGACTGGGCCTGGGCCGACAATAGCAAAGGTCTTGCCGTACCAAATCGTATGTGGACTGCTGCGGATGCTTTCAAGACCGTTGGAAATAATGGAGCCAAACTCTTCTCCAACAACAGCATTATTGTGAAAGTCGGTCCGGAAGGCCGCCTGACCATCGGCCTGAAGAAAGACGTCCAAATTAGCGCTGACTGGACCATTTGGACCAATTGGCAACTCTTCTACTATGGCAAGAACAGTTCTCTCGAAGAGGGTCCGGTCAAAAAACTGATTTGGGGAGATGCCAACGATGATGGCGAGACCGACATCTCCGATGTTATCTGCATCGTAAACTATATTCTCGACAGGCCATTGAATAAATTTGTCTTCTCCAATGCAGACACAAATAAGGACCATGAAATTTTACTGAATGATGCCATCAATATTGTCTCCTTCATCCTCGGCAAAGAGTAGAAAGGAGTGTAGGAGTATAGAAGTATAGGAGTGTAGACATTACTCCTGCAAGCGACAGTCTCTGCTGACGATGAGCATTCACAAGTCAATTTACGGGAACAAGTTTTTGATTGGTTTTCATTCAAATCAGAAACTTGTTCCCGTGATTGTGTCAAGTAACTATACTTTCAGGTTTTAGGAGACAACCTCATATCAGCCTTTTGCTGAGATATCTCACGGGATACCAGACGGCGACCCATCCCACCACCAATACTGTGACAAACACGAGTACGATGTCTGAGGCATGCACACTCACAGGATAGGCATCGACAACGAACGACCCACTGCTGCTCCCCAGAGAGACAACACCAAACCGTATCTGTATCCAGCAGAGCAGCAGTCCCAGAACAATGCCCAGAACCGCTCCCGCCACTGCTATCATACGGCCCTCAAACATAAAGATACTCGAAATCTGCTTGTTGGACGCTCCGAGGTTGCGCAAAGTGACCACATCCTCCTTTTTGTCGATGATGAGCATGGAGAGCGACCCGATGATGTTGAAACTCGCCACCATCAGGATAAATGTCAGGAAAACGAATGCGATGAGTTTTTCGATGCTCATGATCTTGTAGGTATCTGCCTGCTGCTCATAGCGGTCGAGCACCTTGTATTTTTCACCCACCACGTCCTTCATCTTTCTCTTCACCGCATCGAGGTTGCTCCCAGGCTTCAGTCTCAGTTCCAGCGACGAGAGCATCCCCTGCTGTCCGAAGAGGTTGCGGGCAAAACTGATGGATGTGACGATGTAGTCGCGGTCGTATTTGGCCTGGTTGACGGCAAACACTTCACCCAGCGACAGCAGTGAGTCCTCGACGAAAGCCGCCTCCGGATTGCTCATGTCGAGTTGCCCCTCACGCTCCGGAGCATAGATGTGCAGGTAGTCATTCCACTGGGCACCTGTACCGAGCGACTGTGCCAGGCGGATGCCAGGCACGCCATACTCCAGGTTGGCGGCATGCAGTTGCACCTCACGCCCCGCGTCGGGATATAGAATTTCCCCAAAGTGTGTCAGTTGGCAGAAATTGTCGTCCACCCCCTTGATCACCACCATCGCCTGCCGATCATGGTAGATGGCCATGGCCTGGTCCTCCACGCTCTCCATCGCCACCTCTATCTCAGGAAGGTTGCGGATCTGCGTGAGGATCGGGTCATCCGAAGGAGCCGTCTTGCCTTTGGCTGGCACAACCTTGATCTGAGGGTCGAAAGAGGTGAAGAAAGAGGCCACCAAGTCATGGAAACCGTTGAACACGCTCAGAGTGACCACCAATGCCATTGCCGCCACCGCCACTCCTAAGACAGAGATGGCGCTGATGATATTGATGGCATGTGTGCTCTTCTTCGAGAAGAGGTATCTCTTTGCTATGTAGAACGGGAAATTCATGTGCTGACGTCCTGATGGGCTATTTCTTCAGCAGTTCGTCGATGTGCTCGATATAGTCGAGGGAGTCATCGATGAAGAACCGCAGTTCGGGTATGATGCGCAGTTGGTTGCGCACCCTTGTGCCCAGTTCGTAGCGGATGCTCTTCACGTTGGCATTCACATTCTCAATGATTTCCTCGCCCTTTTCCGATGGGAACACGCTGAGGTAGGCCGTGCAGATACTCAGGTCGGGTGACACACGGCAACGGGTGACGCTGATCATCACGCCACGCATCATCCGTGTCTGCGACTGGAATATCAGGCTCAGTTCTTTCTGCAGCAGTCGGGCTATTCTGTTTTGTCTTGTCTCTTGCATGAATGTTTTATGATATAGGGTTGCAAAAGTAAACAATAGTTTTCATTTTTCAAAGTGAGGGGACTGTTTTTCTTTCCCCATCGGTTTTCCGTATGAGGGTAAGACCGTCACGCAGGGGCAGGATGACCTTCTCCACACGTGGGTCGCATGCTACGAAGTCATTGAAACTCCTCACACCTTGGGTCTGTGCATCGTGGTCATAGGCGGAGTCGGTGACATGCCCATCCCAAAGAGTGTTGTCTGCGATGATGAAGGCTCCTGGGTTGGTCACCTGCAACGCCATCTCGTAAGCCTGGAGATAGGTGCGCTTGTCGCCGTCAAGGAAAACGAGGTCGAATGTGATGCCCAACAGAGGTGCTTCGGTGATGGCATCTCCGATGCGGAAGTCGATGCGGTCGGCAACAGGGGAGTGCTCTATCCAGGGACGGGTGAAATCCTCCAGTTCATCATCTATCTCAAAGGTATAGACCATTCCGCCAGGGGGAAGTCCTTCTGCCATGCAGATGGCGCTGTAGCCGCTGAACGTACCCACTTCGAGCACCCGTTGGGGCCTTATCATTTCCACGAACATTCTGAGCAAGCGCCCTTGCAGATGTCCGCTGGCCATCCGTCCCGCCAACAGGTGGATGTTGGTGGACCGCCAGAGACGGTGCAGGTATTCGCCCTCTGGGTCAATGTGGCTGAGGATATATTCCTCGATGTCGGTAGAAGAAGCCATGGCGTCAGCCTTGCATGCCCTTGATGGCTTCCACGGCAAGGCGGTAGGAATCGAGGCCGAATCCGCAGATGACCCCATGGCAGGCACTGCTGATCATTGAGTGATGGCGGAACTCCTCCCGGCGGTGCACATTGGAGATATGCACCTCTATGACCGGACTTTTCAGCGAGCGGATGCAGTCGTGCAGTGCGATGCTGGTATGGGTATAGGCTCCTGCGTTGAGGATGATACCGTCGGCACAGAAACCCACCTGCTGCATCCTGTTGATCAGTTCGCCCTCGACATTGCTTTGGTAGTAGTTGATCTCCACATCGGGATACGCCTCGTGCAATCTCGACAGGCAAGTCTCCATCGACTCACTGCCATAGATGCCTGGCTCACGCATGCCGAGCAGGTTGAGATTGGGACCGTTGATGATTTCTATTCTCATTTTGACATCTAATTTCATTTATGTTCAACTTCCAAGTAGAATTTATTCAGCAAATAGTAAAAAGGGTCGCCTACGGCGAGAAATCTTAAGAAAATTTTTAAGAAAATCGTAAGAAAATTATTATTTTACTATTTTTTTATTCATTTTTTTGTCATTTCTGCCCGTTAGGGCACTCTAAAACATATTCGCTGAAGAGTTACTCCAAGTAGTTAAGTAGTTAAGCCGAATGCTATACACATCAACTTCCGAACTCCTCTCAACTTGAAAAACCTAAATAATATCAATTTGAACGGCGACAAGTTACTCATTTTTTCGTAACTTTGTCCCTGTGCCGCAATAGTGCCGCAAAATTAAAAAAAAACATGCAGTCAGACAAGAAAAACAGTCCAAATATTGTGACCGCCTACCGCCGTTATCTGAAATTGCAGCGCAATTTCTCCCCCAACACGGTGGATGCCTATCTTCGCGACCTGCATAAGTTGCTCACTTATCTGGAAGGTGCCGGCATCCAGCCTTCGGAGGCCACACTTGACGACCTGCGCCACTTTGCCGCCGGACTTCACGACATCGGCATCGGTCCACGCTCGCAATGCCGCATCCTCAGCGGCGTGAGGTCATTCTACCGCTTCATGTACCTGGATGGGAGGATGGAGGAAGACCCCACCGAACTGTTGGAATCGCCCCAACTGGGCGACCACCTGCCAGAGGTGCTCACCACCGAGGAAGTAGACCGGATGGAGGCAGCCATCGACCTGACGAAATGGGAAGGGCACCGCAACCGTGCCATCATTGAAGTGCTCTTCAGTTGCGGACTACGTGTCACCGAACTGGTCACGCTGCGCCTCTCATCGCTGTATCTCGACGAGGGGTATGTGCGCGTGATGGGAAAAGGCAGCAAGGAGCGACTGGTGCCCATCTCCCAAAAAGCGGTCACCGAATTAGGCTATTGGTTTGACGACCGCTGTCACATGGACATCAAGTCGGGTGAGGAGGACTATGTGTTTCTCAATCGCCGAGGTGCTCATCTCACGCGCACCATGATTCTGATCATGATCAAGCAGACAGCCCTCGAGGCGGGGATTGAGAAGACGGTGAGTCCCCACACACTGCGCCACTCCTTCGCCACGGCTCTACTCGAGGGAGGTGCCGACCTGCGTGCCATCCAGGCGATGCTGGGTCATGAGAGCATCGGCACCACCGAGATCTACACCCACATCGACATGACCACTCTCCGTCAGCAAATCCTCTGTCACCACCCGAGGAACTTAAAAAAAATTGAAAATTGAAAATTGAAAATTGAAAATTAAGGCTGCACCTCAGCCATTCAAGCAACTCCTGAAAGCAAGAGTAATGTCTAAACTCCTAAACTCCTAAACTCCTAAACTCCTAAACTCCCAAACTCCTAAACTCCTAATATAGTCATGAGAAAAGAACTGGAAGAACGTGTGAACCGTGCGGTAGATAATTTTATGCAAGGCTATGGCTGCTGTCAGAGTGTGGTGGCCGCCTTCGCCGACATCTATGGACTTGACGATACCATGGCCAAGCGCATCGCTGCCGGATTTGGCGGTGGTGTGGGCAGGCTGCGGATGATGTGTGGGGCTGTTTCGGGCATTGTGATCCTTGTGGGCCTCGACTGCGGTCAGACCGAGGGCAGCGACCGAATAGGCAAGTCGGCGTGCTACAAAGTGGTGCAGGAACTGTTGGCCAAGTCAAAGGCCGACAACGGTTCTCTGATCTGCGCCGAACTCCTCGGACTGAAAGGTCCTGTGCCAGCAGGTCAGTATGTGGCATCGGAGCGCACGGCGGAATACTACAAAGAACGTCCCTGCGCCGCCAAAGTGGAAAGCGCCGCAAGAATTTTTGCTCAATATCTGGAGGAAAAGAAATAAGGTCTGATATAGTTTTGAAGTGCTGAAGGATGTGCGCCGGAAGATAGCACAGGTGACAATGACCGATAATTGAACTTGATTTCTCACTTATCTGTCCCTTTTATCTTGTTCAATATGAAAACAGTATTTTCAGCGGGAGCATTGATTTGTGGCCTGTATTAATCTTTGCGCTGGCCGGAAAGTCTGAATTTCTTACCATCGAAGGTGTAGGTCACATAGGCATTGCTGAGGTAATATCTGTCATCCTTGCTGGTCACACGCATGTAAATGGTTTTGGTCTTCTCGTCATATTTGGTCACCCAGTCTTTTTGGGGACCATCCAAGTTGTATAACACATAGGGATTTTTGTTTTCTTCTGTGTCGAAAATGACGGGATGGGTGATTATTTCTCCCTCTATTGACTCGCCATAGTAGGTGATGTAAAAACAACCCTCGTTATGGGTTCTTCTCAGCAGATAGACGGTTTTCCCGTTCACGATTAGTGTATGGACTTCATCCACAAATCCCCAGGTAGGTGTGTTTTCAACCAATGATGCCATTGTCCGGCCTTTGTCTGTGCGATATTGCCGGATGCAAGTGACGCTTACCAATCTTCTCCACTCGCCAGTGATGTAACTATAGTATCTGATACGCCCATCGGTGGAAGTGACCACTTCGACACCCATGTCAAGCGCTTCTTCAAACATATAGGATGGACACTCCAAAAAGCCAGGATGATCTTGCAGGAGTTTCACCAATTTCTCATCCCATCTTTTCTGGAAATACATTTCCTTTTCGTGTGATACGAACTCCTCAGGCATATCCTCATCCAATTTTAGATCCACATCATATTTCCTTTCTTCGTCTTTCAGCATTTCTGCCCGATAGGCGATTAGGAGGTTCCTCAATTCCACGACAGGGGCATAATGTGGGTTACTGTTCAGCGATGTCTCGAGGTCTGTCTTCATCTTTTCCAATTGACGATCATAATCCTCGTTATTCATATCCATGGTTCTTGCTTTCTCGCAGAAGTCAGAGACATCTTTCTCGTAGTTTTTATACAAATTCACCAAGGTCAGGGAGTCTTTCCTCGGCAGCAGGGCGCCTGCCCTTTCCGTTTCCTGAGTCTCTGTCTCTTCTTTGGCGGTTGCCAAAGTGTTGTTCTTGTTGCTTTTTACAGAGGATGTGCATGCGACTATGGCCAGACAGAAAGCCGCGATGACAAGCAAGTGCTTTTTCATTGTTGTATGGGGATTGGGATTAGTTATGTTCGTTTTCTTTGGTCTTCTGTCATCTTTTCTTGGATTTCTTTGGGGTGCATGTGCCTGGGAGTCTCAGCAGACGATGTCCTTCATCTCCTTGCGTTTCTTCTCCTTGGGCTCGTCGGCAGCATAGCCCAGTGGGATGAGAACGGCGGGCTCTTCGGATTCAGGCAGGTCGAAGAGTTCCTTGCACAGTGCTGAGTCGAAGTTGCACACCCAACAGGTGGCCAGCCCCTGCTCCGTGGCAGCCAGGCAGAGATGCTCCACTGCTATGGCGATGTCGATGTCGCCGTGGTGCTTGCCGTCGGCCCTCACCCATTCCTCGTCGTGCAGTACGGAGGCGATGATGTAGAGCGGCGCCGTCTTGAACCACTCACGGGCATAGCACTGCTGCATCTTAGCCTTTTCATCATCGCTGCGGACGATGTGGAATCTCCATGGCTGCTTGTTGACCGCCGACGGGGCGTAGCGCACGCATTCCATGATGTAGTCGATTTTCTCTTGCTCCACGTCGCAGGACTGATAGTCCCTGCAACTGTAGCGGTTCTTCACCAGTTCCAATAAGTTCATAAGCAATTGTTTTAAGAGTTGAGTTTTTCCAGGAATTTTTTTCTGTCTACGATGAACCGCAGGTGCGTGCCCTCTCCGAGCAGGGTTTCCCCGCAGTAGGCAGCCACCTTGAAGAAGATTTTCTTGCCATCCACCCTGGTCACCTCCGCCACGGCGGTGATGACATCGCCGATTCTGGAAGGGCGAAGATGCGATGACTCGATATGTCCGCCCACGGTGGTGCAGCCTTCCGGCAAGTGTTCCCTGACGGCGAGCATGGCGGCGTTCTCCATCAGCGCCATCATCATCGGGGTGGCGAGCACCGGCATGTCGCCGGAGCCGACATCGATGGCTGTCACGGCCTCCGTCACAGTCAACTCGCTGGTATGTATCAGTCCTGCCTCTATCATCTCTCCACGGGTGTATAGTACTTTCTTCATGTTTCTTATTATGTACAATTTCACGTGCAAAAATAACCATTTTTGGGCAAATTACATAAATTTACAACCAATAAAGGCAGTGTGATCGACCCCATCCGTGACCTCCGGCGAGGCTGTGGGGCATCCAAGGAGGCCGTGGAGGTGTGTAATGGTGTTTATTACGTAACTGCTTTGTGAGCCTAGGACACCTAAACATTTGCTGGGACAGCCTTCCCAAAAATATGATATGAAACAAACAACCTTTTTGGCCGCTATCCTGTAAAGAGTAGCGGTTTTGTATGATTAAATGAAAGTGTGCGGAAAGTGTGTGTAATCTACGTAAATTACTGAAAATCAATACATATCGTAGTTCCACCGGGAATCGAACCCGGATCTAATCTTTAGGAGAGACTTATTCTATCCATTGAACTATGGAACCAACGTGGCTGCAAAGGTAGTGAGAATTATCTAAAAAACCAAATTATATTTTGCTTTTCACTCTTTTAATCGTACCTTTGAGGTCTCATTGACCAACAGCACTGCTTATGAAACGATTTGCCTTCAAGATGTTCCTCAAGCCTGGATGTGAGGAAGAGTATGCCCGGCGCCATGCCGCCATTTGGCCAGAACTGGTGAAAATGATTAAGGATGCCGGTGTGTGCAACTACAGCATTTATTGGGACAAGGACACCAACATCCTCTTCGGCTATCAGGAATGCACCAGCGACACCAACAGTCAGGACACAAGCGACGTGGATCCCATCACACAGAAATGGTGGGACATGATGGCCGACATCATGGAAGTGAATCCCGACAACTCTCCCGTGAGCATCCCGATACGGGAGGTGTTCCATCTCGACTGAGCCTACAGTTTGTCGCCGAAGCAAAGGTCGCCGGCATCACCGAATCCCGGCACGATATACTTGTGCTCGTTCATACCCGGATCGATGGCAGCACACCAGATGGTGGTCTTCTCATCGGGCATGGTGCGGCGGATATGTTCGATGCCCTCTGGCGTAGCGATGACACAGCATACATGGATGCGCTTCGGTGTGCCTTTTGACAAAAATGCCTGGTAGCCCAGTTCCATGCTCCCACCCGTTGCCAGCATCGGGTCGGCGATGATGAGGTTTTTCTCATCGATGCTCGGTGTGGCGAGATATTCCACGTGGATGCCCACCTTGTGATGCTCCTCATCGACATACTCCCTGTAAGCACTGACAAAGGCATTGCCTGCATGGTCGAACACATTGAGGAATCCCGTGTGGAACGGTAGTCCGGCGCGGAAGATGGTGGCCAGCACGATCTTGTCGGTAGGTACACTCACTTTGGCTATACCCAGTGGTGTAGCCACATCGCGCTTCTCGTAATTCAATGTTTTGGAGATTTCGTAAGCCATCATCTCGCCGATGCGCATGATGTTGTTACGGAAGAGCAAGCGGCTCTTCTGATAATCCTTGTCACGAATCTCAGCCAAATACTGGTTGATGATGGAGTTGTTGTCGCTTAAGTTGATGATTTCCATAATTAGACGGTTTTTGATTTCTGGTGACAAAGATAGTGCAAACCGAGCGGAAAGCAAAGCAAAATTAGTATTTTTTGCTTTCTTGCCCGAGGTGCGAATTGAACACCATGCAAAATGAAGCCTTAAACAATAATATCAACACAGAGACACAAAGGTACAGAGATTTTTCTTTTCCTCTGTGTCTTTATGTTGAATTTATAATTGATTTGATGCAGTGATACTTTTACTCTTCACTTAAATCCTCCCGCTTACTGGTCCAAAAACATCCTAACGGACGCGATACATCGCGTCCCTACCCTCACACTGCCATTCTTGCAAGACTAAAAACCCAAACAATGAAACAACCAAACCCTCTATTGTACGTTTTTCAATGCAAATTGTACGTTTTTACATGGTAGAGAAGTCGCATAATATCTAATTTTGCCACCGAAGAAATCGAAATGCCACACCGAAGAAACACAGGAAAAGCCTATTTCCTATAGGAAACCGACATATGACACAACTACAAGCCGAAGAAATCCTCGCAATATAATAAAAGTAGAAAACCAAATTTTCACAAAATAATCAATCACCTAACTAAAACCCTATGTCAAAGAAACACATTTTTTTGATGCTTTCCATCTGTCTGGGCATGCTTTTCGGCATTCAGCAGACAGTGTTTGCGCAAGGTGCGCAGAAGCAGAAAGTGACAGGCACGGTGACCGATGAGTCAGGCGAGCCGCTCATCGGTGTGACCGTTGTTGAAAATGGTGCCAACGTAGGAGCCATCACCGACTTCGACGGCAAGTACTCTCTTGAGGCACCCGCCAATGCCACGCTGACGTTCAGTTATGTGGGTTATCTCACCCAGAACGTGAAGGTGGCAGGTCAGTCCACCCACAACATCGTGCTCAAGGAAGACAATGCTCTTCTGGACGAAGTAGTGGTGGTGGGTTACGGCATCCAGCGCAAGAGCGATGTGACCGGCGCCCTCACCCGCGTCAACGAGGAGCAACTCAACAGCCGTCCTGTGAGCAATGCCTTTGAGGCCCTCCAGGGCAAGGCAGCCGGTGTCGACATCACCACGAGTGAGCGTCCCGGTACGGTGGGCAGCATCCTCATCCGCGGTAGCCGCTCCATCAATGCCTCCAACTCCCCGCTCTATGTTGTCGACGGTATCCCCGTGAGCGACGGCATCGACAACCTCAACCCCCGCGACATCGAGGCCATCGACATCTTGAAGGATGCCTCCTCAACAGCCATCTACGGTAGCCGTGGTGCCAACGGTGTGGTGCTCATCACCACCAAGCGTGGCAAGGAAGGCAAGATGCAACTCACCTATTCCGGCAGCGTGACCTTCGAGAAGTTGGTCGACAAGAGCCCTGCCTTCAGTGCCTCCGACTACATCACCTGGCGCCGCTGGGCTTACCACAACTCCAATCCCGAACTCTATCCCCGCGGCGACCAGCCCGACCAAAAACTCGACCAAGACTATTTCTCCGGTGATGACGCCGCTCTGGCCAATGTGAACAAAGGTTGGGCCAACGGCTCATGGAACGGTTCACTCGTCAGCGACACCGACTGGGAAGGCTTCGTCACCCAGACAGGCATCACCCAGGAGCACAATATCCGTGGTGCAGGCGGAACGAAAGACATCCAAAGTTCGTTCTCCTTCGGCTACCTCGACAACCAAGGTACCCAGAAAGGTCAGCAATACAAGCGCTACAACGTAGCCATCACCACCGACATCCAAGCCACCAAGTGGTTCAAACTCGGAGGTTCGATCAACGCCTCATGGAGCAAGCAGAAATACGGTTACTCCCGCACAGGTCAGGTGGGCACCTCTTCCGGTCCCGTTGACATCTACAGCGCAGCCAAGGCCCTGCCCCACTACACCGTACCTTATACAGACGCAGGCGACATCATCGACCAGCCCGGCGGTAGTGTGGTCAATGCCTACACCGTCATGGACGAGTGGAAGAAATCGAGCGATAACCGTGAATACTTCCGCGCCATGGGCAGTTTCTACGGTCAGATCGACTTCGGCAAGATCATCGAGCCACTGCAGGGTCTGATGTACAAGATGCAGTTTGGTCCCGATTTCCGCTACTCACGCACCGGCATGTTCCTCGACGCCAGTTCCGCCACCCGCAAGGGCAGCAACAACTTCGCCCGTCGCAACGACAACCGCCATTTCACATGGACTCTTGACAACATGCTGCTCTACAACCGCATTTTTGGCGACCACACCGTGGGTGTGACCCTCCTTCACAGTGCCACCAAATATAACGCAGAGAGCAGCGGCATGAGCGCCGAGCGCATCTACATGCCCTCGTTCCTCTGGAACAACCTCGGCGATATAGACGTGACCAATACCGACAACAAGGCCAGCATGAGCACAGGTTTCTCACAAAACACCCTGCTCTCCTACATGGCCCGCTTCAACTATGCATTCAAGGACCGCTACCTGCTCACCGTCTCCGGACGTTATGACGGAGCCTCCGTACTGGCAGAAGGCAACAAGTGGTGCTTCTTCCCCTCAATGGCCATCGGCTGGCGCATGGAGCAGGAAAATTTCCTCAAGGATGTGAACTGGCTCGACCAACTGAAGTTGCGCTTCGGTGTTGGTACCACCGGTAACTCCTCCGTGAGCGCCTACGGCACCCTTGGCACCATCCAGTCGTTCTACATGCCGTTCAGCACCGGCAACGAGCGTATCCTCATCACCAATGAGCCTTACTACACCAACAGTCAGACCATGCTCGCCAACAAGAGCCTCGGATGGGAGAAGACCACACAGTACAACCTCGGTATCGACTTCAGTTTCCTGCGCGGACGCATCAACGGTAGCCTCGACCTCTACACCTCCAAAACAAAGGACCTGCTCCTGAGGCAGTCACTGCCCTCACTCACCGGTTATCCCGCCATGATGGACAACATCGGTTCGACGAAGAACAAAGGTTTCGACCTCACCCTCAACGTCATCCCAGTCCGCGTGGCCGACTTCGAATGGAGCAGCACCATCAACGCCGCTTACCAGAAGGATGAGATCGTGGAACTCGCCAATGGCAAGGAAGACGACATCGCCAACAGTTGGTTCATCGGCGAAAGCATCGCTGTCTTCTACGGCTATCAGAACGACGGTATCTGGCAGGATAGCGACGCCGCCGAGATGGCGAAGTTCAACGAGAACGGCCATAAGTTCACCGTAGGTAGTGTCAAACCTGTCGATCAGGACGGCAACTACAAGATCAACGAGGAAGACCGTGTCATCCTCGGCAACCGCAATCCCCGCTGGACACTCGGCTGGAGCAACACCTTCTCATGGAAGGGTCTGGAACTCACGCTCGACCTCTTCGGACGCTTCAAGTACATGATCAGCACAGGCGGTGAAGGCCAGTTCGGTATGTACGCACAGCGCGAGATCGACTACTGGACACCCGACAACACCGGAGCCGAGTGGCAGAAGCCCGTCTACAGCACCGCTGGCGGCGACTCCTACTCCAGTCTCCTCGGATTCAAGGACGCATCGTTCATCAAGATCCGCAACCTCTCTCTTGGCTATCGCCTCAACAAAGCCTCCTGCAAGAAGATCGGCATCCAAGGTGCCAAGTTCTACGTCCAGGGCCGCAACCTCGGCATGCTCTATTCTTCAGTGGACTTCATGGACCTCGACACCGGAGCCACCTACTTCAACAGAGGCTTTACCGTCGGACTTCAACTTGACTTCTAACAATGAGAAGAATCCTACCATCAACAGTCGAAAACAACCCAAGAAAGGAAACAATCATGAAATATATCAATAAAATCACCAATTGTGTGGTCGCCGTGCTGATTGCTGCCGGTTCCACCTCATGCACAGACAGTTTTCTTGAGGAGAACGGCGGACACCTTCTCTCCGAGGACCTGCTGAAGACCGAGGAAGGCGCGCTCTCCATGGCAGCCGGCCTCTACGGCAACATCCGATGGCATTTTGGCTATGAGTGGGCCTACGGCATCACCCTCTACGGATGCGATGAGTTCACCAACGGCGCCGACCTCACCTCGGAGCCATGGAACACCTACGACAACCGTCTGCAGCCCCTCGACTGCACACCAGCCATAGGTGCCGCCAACAAGAACTGCCCGCCTGTGTCGGGACTCTGGAACCAGATGTACTACGGCATCTCCACCGCCAACCTCGTGATTGCCCGCGCTGAGCAGGTGAAAGATGAGACCTCACGCAAGAGCGCCATGGGCGAGGCCTATTTCCTCCGTGGCTACAACTACTACCGTCTCTTCGCTCAGTATGGCGGCGTGGTGCTGCAGACCGAGCCCGCCTCTGGTGTCAGCAAGAACTACACCCGTGCCTCCGAGGAAGAGACCCTCAACCTGGTCATCTCCGACTTCGAGAATGCCTACAACAACCTGCGCACCGACAAGTGGCGCGGCAACGGCACATGGACGAAATACACCGCAGCCCACTTCCTCGCCAAGGCTCTCCTCTTCCGTCAGAGCGAGCGCTGCGCCAGTTGGAACGGCAAGTATGACAAAGCCACCGACCTGAACCGTGTCATCGCCCTCTGCAACGAGGTGATCGAGGCATGCCCGCTGGAGGCCGACTATGCCAACCTCTATGCCAACTGGACCGGTGTCGACTGCGCCATCGAGGGTTCCAAGGAAGTGCTCATGTGCGCCGAGCACAACGATGCCACCTCCACCCAGGGACGCTTCGGCAACCGCACCTACAACTACTTTGGCCCGCAGTTCTCCAACTTCTCCGGCTCATGGGTGAGGCGCGGTCAGTTCATCGGCGAGATGGACTTCCAGCGCTGCCGTCCGACGGAGTACACCTACGCCATCTTCGACAACGTGAACGATGCCCGTATGTGGAAGACCTTCAAGACCGTCTACGGACTGAACAACATCCCCACGATGAAGAAGGTGAAGAATGCTGATGGCAAGGAAGTGTCTGTCTATGACCCCGACAAGGTGGCCGAGACCAACGGCATCTCTGTTGACGCCGTGCCCAACATCGGCGACTACGGCATCGTGTTCATCCTCAACAAGAAGGATGACCCCCGCTTCCAGGACGAGTCCACCTACGGAACCTTCGGCCGTGGCGCTCAAGCCCATACCTTCGTGCATCCCGAGACCGGCAAGTGGGTTCCCAATGTGTTCCCCGTCTACCTCGGCGGCAAATATGCCCTCTACAACTATGGCGTGAGCGGCAACACCGCTACCAGCAACGTGTTCTGCGGCATCAACAAATGCACCGACGGCTCACGTACGGCAGAGAAGGGCGACGCCCACCGCGACGTGATCATGGCACGCTCCGGCGAGACCTATCTCGTCAAGGCTGAGGCTCAGGTACGTCTGGGCAACTATCAGGAGGCCATCAGCACCATCAACCAGTTGCGTGCCCGCGGACAGTGGAAGAACGGCGAGAACCGTGAGTACTATGTCGATGGTTCGATTGCCTTCACCAACAACTCCACCAACGGTGCCACCAGTGCCTGCGTCAACGAGACCAACACCAAGATGACCAACCAAAAGGTGTGGGAGGTGTCCAACCCCTGGAAGAGTTCCTACTACCTGTCAACGGGCATCGAGCGCACCACAGAAGCCTCCAACCTGCAGATTGCCAGTTACACCAAGTTGCCTGCTGAGGACGAAGCCGTGCTCGCCACCCTGGGCTGCACCTCCGACTACGACCGCATGCTCAACTTCGTCTTCAACGAGCGCACCCGTGAGTTGCTCGGTGAGTGGAACCGCTGGGAGGAACTTTCCCGCGCCGGCCTGCTCATCAAGCGTGCCAAGGCATTCAACCCCGAGGCAGCGCCCAACATCACAGCCAACAAGCATGAGTTGAGGCCCATCCCACAAGCCTTCATCGACATCCTGCAGAATGAGGACGGCACCAACCTGTCCGATGAGCAGAAGAGGGCTTGGCAGAATCCTGGATATTAATTTATCAGATAGGTTATTCTACTTAGTAATGTATTAGGTTTTTAGGTAAAAAGACCACGGCGGCTATCTGTGACAGACAGCCGCCGTTTTTTTTCTTAATTAAGGATTAAGAATTAAGGATTAAGAATTATGATTACTCCTGAATGTAGGGACGCGATGTATCGCGTCCGCCGCAACATACAAATCATTTGTCTAATCTCTTAAACTCCTATACTCCCACACTCCTCAAAAAACAGATATCCAATCTCCTTTAACTATCCTTTCTGATATTTCGAAGGAGTGACGCCGAAATACTGCTTGAAACAGCGGCTGAAGTAGAGCGAGTCGGAGAATCCCACTTTGTATGCCACCTCTGCCACGGTAATCATCTCTCCGCTGCGCAACAGTTCTGCCGCCCGCGTCATACGCTTCATGCGGATATAGTCCTTGGGTGTCTTTCCCGTCACCTCCAACATTTTGCTGTAGAACTGCGAGCGGCCATAACCGGTGCTCTGCACCAGGTCATCCACCATGAAGTCGGGATTGCCCATATCATGCGCTATTTTCATGTCAACGATATCGCGGAACTTCCTGTCACGCTCACTGGTAAGCAGCGGCGCCTCGCCAGAGGAGGCAGAGGCAGAAGGCGCCGTGGTGGCCGTCTCCCCCTCTCGCACGTCCGCTTTGTCATCCCTGTCTTTTTCATAGGCAGCCCTCAACCGTTCTCTCTGCTGGATGAGCGAGATGCTCTTGCCGATGAGCAGAGCGGGACTGAAAGGCTTGGCGATGTAGGCATCGGCTCCGAAACGGACACCCTCCAACTGCTTTTCTATGGTGGTGATGGCAGAGAGCAGGATGAAGGGAATGTCGAACAGGTCGTCGTCAGCCCTGACATGCTTGAGGAGTTCGATGCCGTCCATCACAGGCATGCGGATGTCGCTTACCACAAGATCCACCGTCTTCCCCTCACGGATGAGGGTAAGAGCCTCTGCCCCATCCTGCGCAGTGACAACATTGAAATAAGCCGCCATCTCGCCTCTGAGGTAGTCCCTCACATCCTCGTCATCCTCCACGATGAGCACCGTCCGGTCGTTGAGAGGTTCAGAAACCACCTCCCGGTAGTTGTGCTGCCTGTCGTCGTGAGGCATCTCCTCCTCCAGGCTGCTGCCCTCCATAAAGTCCTCAGGCTGATAACCCTCGGTAGAGACTGGTATAGCAACAACGAACACGCTTCCTCCCTGCGGGTTTTCCTCGTAGTGGATGGTGCCGTGGTGTGCTTTTACGAGTTGCGCCGTGAAATGCAATCCGATACCCATGCTGTCAGCCACCACATTGGTCTGCATGAAACGTGTGAACAACTGTGGCTGCTTCTCCTTCGGCACGCCGATACCGGAATCTTCCACACGCACCACCAGATGGTCGTCCTCCTTCTTCACCCTCACGGTGACATCACCCTTGCGCGGTGTGTACTTCATCGCGTTGCTAAGCAGGTTGTACACAATCTTGTCAAGGTAACTCCTGTCCACATACATCTCCTCGTGCTTGGCGAAAGGCACAAACTGAAGGTTCATCTCCTTGTTGTACGCCATGTCATTGAATCCCATCGTGATGTCCCTCAGCAACTTCACTACATCAGTCTGCTGCAAGCGCAGTGATAGTTTGCCGTGCTGCTGCTTGTCAAACTCCAGCAGTTGGTTGACCAACCGCTTGAGGCGGTCGGTGCTGCGCCCCATGTTGGCAATAGGCTGCCGGATGGCAGCCGGCAGGTCGCCCGCCTTCCTGATGCGCTCCATCGACCCCTGTATGAGTGTGAGGGGAGTGCGGAACTCATGGCTCACGTCCATGAAGAACCGGTGCTTGAAGTCGGATATCTCCTTGTCCATCCTGATGCGGTTGCGCATGGAATAGGTGATGAGCAGCAGGCGGATGACATACCATGCCAGCACGCCGAAGAGGAGCAGGTAGATGAGCCAAGCCCACCAGGTGTTCCACCACGGCTGCCGGATAACCACCCTCATCGTCACCTCCTTCTGGTCATCCGACCGGCGTACATGGAAGATGTATGAGCCTGGTTGCAGGTCCTTGTACACCGCCTCATTCTGCCGTGTCGGTTGGCTCCACCCCCTGTCGGCCCCCTCCAGCCAATAGACATACTCCGTGTTGTGAGGATAGCCGAAATCAAGGTCGGAAAAGCGGAAGGTGAGCGAGTTCTGCCGGTGGGACAGCCGGAGCCTCTCCTCAGGGTTCCCCTCCCGATAAGGAGTGCCGTTGACCAGCAGGCTGGTGATGGCGAGATGGCTGTCGCCCACCCGATGGGGCTGTACCTCATCGGGGTTGAAGCACACCACACCATTGTTGGTGCCGAGCACAAGGGTTCCGTCCGCCAGCATGCACGACGCATTCTCGCTGTACACATCACCCAGTTTGTCGGCGGAGAGGTAATATGTTGTGAAACGCATCGACTGGGTGTTGAGTCTCGACAGACCGTAATGTGTGCCTATCCACAGTTGTCCCTTCTTGTCGGCCACGATGCTGTTCACCGTGTTGTCCGCCAGTCCCTGGTCGGTGGTGAAGCACTCAAAGGTGAGGTGATCGACCTCGGAGGGATTGCCCACACGGTATAGTCCTCCACCGGCCGAAGCGAGCCACACCACCCCCTCCTTGTCCTCAAAAAGGTCGCGTATCTCGAAATATCCCAAACTGCTGTTGGCTGCCGTGTAGTAATGGAAAGCCTTAGGGTCTTTGATGAGTTTCTCAGGGTCGAAGACGATGATGCCGTTGCCGCATCCCGCAAAGATATGCCCAGTCTTGGTCTGGATGAGCGCGGTGATGTTGCACATGAGCGGTTGGTTTTCGATGAAGCGCCGGAAGCGGTAGGACCCGTCAGTCTGCGGGAGGGCGAGACACAATGCTCCCGTATTCACCCCCACCCACACACGGTCTTTCCTGTCGCAAAGGATATCGAACACCTTGCCTCGGGCAAGCGAAGTGGAGTCGCCCGAGATATTGGCATATTGGCGCCCATCCACATAGACTCCGCTGCTGCGCGTCCCCACCCATCGGTGGCCCCTGCTGTCGATGCAGATGGACAGAAGGTCGTCGTTGATGCCCAGTTGGGCGGGCTGCAGCATCCCGTTTCCGAGCATGAACGAACCACCAGTGAAGTTGCCAGCCCACACCCTCCCGTCAGCCGTTTGGTGCAGCGACCTGAAGAGGTTGGCATAGTCGGGCGAGAGGCTGTTGGTGGCGGTGAGTCTTCTCACGCTTTTCGGCATGGCAGTGACCACGCTGATGCCCATGTTCTCCTGTGATACCCAGATGTTGCCCGACCGGTCGGCCATCATGCCGTAGAGATAGTCTGACTGTATGGAAGACCTCCCGCTCATCCTGGGCGAGTGGTGCTCGAGCGTGTGTGTGTTGGGGTCGAAGATGAACAGTCCGTTGCCGAGCGTGGATATCCAGATATTGCCTTCGCGGTCGGTGAGCACACTGCACGGATTGACACCCCTCTTGCTGAGCAACCTCCCGTCGAGGACGGGGAAGGTGTAGGTCTCACCCCTCTGGGTGTCGAAGTAACGGATGACCACCGATCGGTCCATGACATAATATCGTCCGGTGTTATCGCGGTAAACCGTACCTCCAGGTATCTGCACGCCGCCGATGCCCACCTGCCGGCTCTGTGTGGCATAGGTGTAGGTGGTGTGGTCGGTGATGACGAGCAGTTGGTCATTGAGCGGCACAAGTCCACGCAGGTGATTGCCGGCAGTCCATCCGGGCCACTCACGCACGTCTTCTTTCAGCGTAGTGTCGTCGGCAGCATGCATGACGCGGTGGTCTGTCGTGATGAAATATGTGACTCCCTGCAATTGCGCCATCCCGAGATATCCTGTCTTTCCATCCACCAGCCTCAGTTGTCCGTCACGCTTGAGGTATAGTCCCTCCTGGGTGCCTACCCAAACGCGCCCACGGCTGTCGGCCTCCACAAACCGCACGTTGTTGGAGCGCAACAGTCCATTCTCCTTGTTATACTCACGGCTGCTCACCATGCCGTCGCGGTAGGTCACCTCGATACATCCGCTGTAGTCATACCATAGCCAGGTGGTGCTGTCGGGCATGAAGGCACAGTCGCAGTAGTTCTTGTGGTTCTTCCCATCGGGGATAAAAGGCACGAATCGTCTGCGGTTGGTGTCATAACAACTGTATTGCTCACCCTGCAGGCGAACGAAGAGCAGTCCGTTGGGGTTCTGGTGGAGTTCCCTCACCCGGTTGCTCAGCAACAGTGAGTCGTTGCCCTCACTGTCGTGTTTGTGGATGTCGAAGGAATATCCGTCATACCGGCACAGTCCGTCGGAAGTGGCCATCCACACATATCCCTGCGGATCTTGCACCATATTGATGATGTAGTTGCTGGGCAGTCCGTCGTCGGTGTCAAGAGTATGCGACTTGAGTGGTATCTGGCTCCATGAGTCCGCCACCATGAGGCAGAGAATCATGGCAAGTAGTATTTTCTTCATGCTTTCAGATAGGTTGGTGTGCAAAAATAGCGTTTTTACACAAAATTACCAATAAAATGGATGTTTTATCATGGTGTAATTCTGTTTTTATGCCCAACTTTGCCTCATCAAACTTGCTGTACCTATGAAAAAATTCATTCTCCTCATGGTTATGGCCCTGATCACAACAGGTGCCACCGCCCAGCAAGCGAGCACCGGCGACGTGCTGGCTGCCGCCCAACTTGCCAACAAGTATTTCATGACGAAGTATGCCGACCCCACTGTGCCGACGAATGTGAAGCGCATCCGCCCGAGCAGTCTGTGGACACGCGCAGTGTATTACGAAGGCCTCATGGCACTTTATGAACTGGACAAGAATCCTGCATATATCGACTACACCGACCGCTGGGCCAACTTCCACGAGTGGACACCGCGCAACGGTGTGAAGACCACTGATGCCGATGACCAGTGCTGTGCGCAGACCTATCTCGAACGGTATATGATGACGCATGAGGAGCGCATGATCGCCCATGTGCGCGAGAACCTCGACCTGCAGATGGCTACCGGAAAACTGGGCTACTGGACTTGGATCGATGCCATCCAGATGGCCATGCCTGTCTACAGCCATTTCTACAAGGCTACGGGCGAGCGGCGCTACCTCGACCATGCGATGAAGATGTACACATGGAGCCGAGACACCTGCGGCGGCGGACTGTTCAATACCGCTGAGGGACTGTGGTGGCGCGATGCCGACTATGTGCCGCCCTACAAGGAGAGCGACGGTCAGAACTGCTACTGGAGCCGCGGCAGCGGATGGGTGTATGCCGCCCTCGTCAGGGTGATGAGTGACATCGGTCCGAAGGACAAATACTACAAGCGGCTGAAAAAGGATTTCATCCTCATGAGTGAGGCATTGCTGAAATGCCAGCGTGAGGACGGTCTGTGGAACCCCTCGCTGGTGTCACCGGTGACATATGGGGGAAAGGAACTCACTGGCACGGCCCTCTTCCTCTATGGCATGAGTTGGGGCATCACACACAAGATTCTCAAGGCGAAGAAATACCAGGGAGCCTGCGACCGCGCCTGGAACGCGATGGTGCGCGACTGCCTCCATCCTGATGGATTCTTAGGCTATGTGCAAGGCACGGGCAAGGATCCCTCTGCAGGGCAACCGGTCACCTATACCAAAGTGCCTGATTTCGAGGACTACGGCCTCGGCTGTTTCCTCTTGGGTGCCGCAGAATACTATAAACTTCTGAAAAAATAAACCGATATGTCCGACAAAGGGGTGTGCCGTGGCACACCCCTTTGTCATTTCACCAAAAATCCATGCGAGACCATCGACCCGTCGGTGGTGTAACATACGAGGATGCGGTAGCCAGGGCTCAGTCCGCGCAAGGAGACAGAGGCATGATGATGCCCCCCGATAAGTTGCGACCGCAGCGGAGTCCCCATGGCATCCACGATGTCGACGCGTGCCAACGGGAGAGGTGAGACCAACGATATCAAGTCACCTCTCAACCTCATGTCCACATCATAGAACTCTGTCTGTCTGACAAACTGTACATTCTGTCCCATGCCATCGCTCTCGGCCTCTCCCGGCAAGTTCTTGTCAAGGAAACTGAGACGCTGGCGGAACCATTTCTTCACCGTGGCAATCTCCTCGGCATACGACGACACCTGATAGGCAGCAAAGTAAGTGGTGGCACCGCCACCCCAGCCCCAGCCGCCATTTCCTCCACCGGACTTGAGCACTTCTTTGTATTTCTTCAACTGACGGTCCTTCGCCTGGTCGAGCAAGGCGGCATAACTGTCGAGGAAGGCATCAATGGACTCCTCGCTGAGGACGGTCTTCCTGAGTTCGATCCAGCGGCACTTCACAGCATTGCAGAATGCCTTGTCCTGCAGTAACCGTTTCCACATCACCGGTGTGGGGTTGGTCTCGCATCCCTCATACACCCAAGATGTCACCTTGTTGGCATTGCAGAAGTTACAGTTGCCATAAGCCAGGTTGAAGTCCCATACGGGTCCTGCGAAGAATTTCCCTCTTGTCCCATCTTTCTTGTCCTTGTCCTTATAGAAATAAGAACTGCGCTTGAATCCGTCAGCATTGAGACTGAGTTCGGTGTGGATGAAATAGTCGACAAACGATCCTACATCGATATATTTGGCATATCCCTCCTCCGGGTCTGCGAAATTGTCGGCTTGGATAGCCAACTCCACCGTGTCGACAAAACTCTGGATATACTTCTTTTGTGCCTCCTGCAGGTCCGCTTTCTTGGGATAGTAGATGGTCCATGTGACGGTGGCGTCCGAAGAACCTCCGCCCCAGCCCCATCCCCACTGCTGGGTCTGGATGCCCTTTACCTTCGACTTGAAAGTGACATCTTCGTTGTCATAGGCATCGATACGCACGATGTATCCGCCAGTGAGATCGCGCCCACTGACATCCTCTGGCTTCAGTTTATTGACATTCACGCGGTTCTTGTCACGCTTGATACTTTCGCAGAGGGCATAGACGCCCATGTACTCACCATTGACCACCACCTCACACATCCGCGTGCGCGGTCCCCAATGGCCCATCTCGTTCCACATATAGAACGCGAAGACATCGCGCACCATCGACACGTCATTGTAGGGTGCGAGCAGCACCCAGTCGGCCTCCTCGGGCATTCCGAGAAGTGCGACCGTGGTGTCATTACCCTGCTCATCCCACATCTCGATGGTGTATTTCTTCTGATTGAAACTGAGCGAACTGTTGCCCCTCCACTTGATACCCACAAAACCGTCGTATCCTGTGGGCGTGTCGCCGACATTGTTGACTTGTCCCTCGCCATTATCGATGACCTTCATGGTGCCCGGCACCTTAGCATCGGCATTGATGGCCTTCTGCGTCTGTATCAAGATGATGGGCAGGTCGGAACTGGTGAACGTCACATTGTCGGCGATAGCCGGCATACCCATGAGCATGCCGGCTATAAAAGAGATATACTTGTTCATCACTTCACCATTATTTTGCGTGTACGCACGGCTCCGTTGCTGAGTGTCTCGCGGAGGATGTTGACCCCTTTGGCAAGGTGTCCCACTGGCTGTCCGGCGAGGGTAAACACCTGTGTGCCCACCACCTGAGCCGATGTGTCGGCATCCATGTTCTCGATGACGGTGGGATCGATCTCAAGCACCTGACGGGTGATTCTGTTGAAGTGTATGTTTCCTGCAGCCTCACCGATGTATTGCAGGGCGAGGAACGAATAGTCACTGAATACGTCGAAAGAAAACTCATTATCCGTTGCCGTGACAGGTGTTGTCTGGGCATCCTCACCGATGACGGTCACCATCTGGAATCCCTCAGGGATGGGTGCGTCGGTATAGAAGGTATAGTGGTGATAGGTGCCTGTGTCGACGGTTCCGCTGTAAGCCCCCACATACGCATACTGCCGGGTGAAGTTGACCGTTCCCTGATAGACCGGACCTGCTCCGAACTCTGTGATGGTGGCAGGGTTCCATCCGTTGGCCACCAGTCCTTCGGTGTGCTTCTCCTCACCGTCTGGGGTATAGAGGATGACATCGTTGACAACGGTGGTCACGGTTCCTCCCGTCATGTTCTGAAGGGCAAACTGCACCACGGTGAGGTCATCTTCGAGGTCTGAGGGGTTGAAAGTTCCCTCGAGCACGGTCTGGTCGGCGGCGAAAGGATAATAGTGTCCTCCGTAGGCATCTGCCTGTGCTTTGTTTCGCAGAAACATCTGCAATCTTCCCTCTGCTCCCGGAGCCTGTCCGAGTTGGATGCGGTAGCGCGGGTAATCGTTGATGCTGAAAGGCTCTCTCCATAGTTTTACATCACCCCAATTGCCCGGCAGCGACACGGTAGCGGGCAGTCCGTTGGGACTTGTTTCTTTGCCTTCAATCTCTGCCCCGTGGTCAACGAGTATCTCGAGGTCCTGACTGGATGGAGTGAACTCCGTCAGATAGACATCGCGGGTCACAGAGAGAATTTCCATTGGGGCGATGCCAGAGTTGCTCTTGCGCTGCACGGCGAGATACCAATAACTCTGTGTGAGTGTGATCTTGATGGTGTTGCCCTCTACCTCGATGGCGGGATAGGTCTCTCCGATAGGCTCACCATACTCATCCTTGTATCCCAACTTCCATTGTATGCCGTCGGGAGCGGGTTGTGCAGTATGCACGGTGATGACGTGCTTGGTGCCTTCAGTGACATCAGCGCCCCAGTCGCGGCCGCCGACCTCGCCCCACTGTCCTGTAAAGTTGACTGTTCCGGCATATATTTTCCCATTCTCAGCAGGGGTTCCGGTCACTTGGCTTGCCCAGTTGTTGGTCAGCGGCAGCAGCGTCTCTGTGCCAGGGTCGGGACCCTGATAGACAACGGGGTCGGCACCGAACTCACCGGGAGCACCGTTTCCCCACCATCCCATCCACCAGTCGAGGTCGATGTTTTTGTAACTGGCAGGAGCGATGCGCACGGTGGTGTTGGTATCCTCCTTGCCAAGGAGATATTTGTCAATGAAAGCCTCTACCTCCGGATACTGTGACTGCGGCAGCGAGCAATGGCCGTGTCCTGGTACGATGGAGTACCCCACACGGTCCTCGATGCCAAACTGCTCCCACACCTTGATGGCGCCGTTCATAGAGACATATGCCGAGGGGTCGGCGAGCCACACAAAGTCGGGGTTGCCCAGCATGAGGAGCGCCCGCGGGCAGACCATGGCGGCCAGTTCGTGGTGGTCGTGTGGCAAATATGACACGTTCTTGCCATTGTAGGTATCGCGCAGGCTCTGTTTGAACCAGTTGTAGTCGGTATTGTCGAGACCCTCCACCGACTCAGCATTGGGCTGTGCGTTCAACCAGCGTGAGTAGCGCCATGCGGCAGCGCCGCCACCGCCTGGTTCCTGTGCGATGGTGAGTGCGACACGTTCGTCGAATGCTCCGCAGAAGAGAGCCATCTTTCCGGCATAGGAGCAACCTGTCACTCCGATGCGGCTCATGTCAATCTTGGTCACGTCAGGTCCCAACTGCTGCAGTCCGTCGAGTAAACGGCTCAATCCCCATGCCCACTCGCTGTAGGCACCGTTGTCCTTCAGGTTAGGATAGAGTTTGTCGAAGGCATAGTTGCCACGTCCAGCCGGACTTCCAAACTGCGAGTAATTGTTGACCTGGCTTTCAGAGAATGTCATGGTGGCGATGGGCCTTGAGGAATAGACAGCCGAGGGCAATGAGATGCCGCTGGTGCCGATCATCAGCGCGTAGGGTGCCTCTCCGTTATTGGGATATGTGATGGTGGCGCTCAGTTGCAGTGTCTGACCATTCACCGTGACATCCACCTTGAGCGTGTTGCCATCCATCGTAGCCTTCACCGCAGAGGGGTCGACGACAGGCTTGGTGCCTATCTCATAGTGCTGGATTTCCTTGGCAATCTCACCGCGGCGCTGTGCCCAATCGGAGAAATCGCTTACCCTGCCGCTGCCATCTGACCACTCCAGTGGGTCGGGCAGCGGGTCTATCTTTCGTGCCTCCTTGAATGAGGGAAGCACAGGCGACACGTCGGCGCCAGTGTTCTCCACGTCATACACCAGAGGTATGCCACCCTCCACCTTTTTGCGCACAGTGATGGTATATGAGGCTGAGCCAGCCTCATACTCCTCGTTCCCGTCAAAAGTGGCAGTGACCTTGGCGGTACCCTCTCCCTCAGCAAGGGTCACGGTTCCGTCCTGGGCATCCACAGCGACAAATCCCACAGGACTGGCAGTGGCGGAATAGGTGACAGGCAAGGCATGGGGGTTGCTGAGCACAGGCGCAGTGAACATCTCACCTGGTTGAATTCTCACCGATGCGGATGAGAACGACAGTTCGGGACTCTTCAGAGGGGGAGCCTCACCCTCACGCGTGCGTTCCACTCCTATTACATGGATGGTGACCGACTCCGACTTGGTCCACTGAAGCGAGAGGAAAGTGTAGGTTTTGTCGAAGACAAACGACACCTCGGTTTGTCCGGCTTCGAAAGGCACATACTGTGCATTGTCATCAGTGGCATCCACATAATTGACTTTCCACTGAAAACCCTCGGGCAGGGGAGCACTTACCTTGATGGTGATGGTGTGCTTACCACCTTTTCCCACCTCTCCGGCCCAGGCTGCACCACCCATGTCGCCCCACTGTCCCGTAAGGGTGACATCTCCGGAATACACCTTTCCGTCAGTTGATGGTGTTCCCGCTGTGGTGAACCGCCAGTTGCCTACAAGCGGCAACAACTCCTGTGCCACGACACCGAGAGAGCACATGGCAAAAAGCATGAGCAATGTAAAAAATTTTTTCATAACATGAAGCGATTAACGAATAGTTGATAATTGTTGGTTATTGATTAAAAAATGAGGTTATGCCTATTATGCTTTTACTTTCTGCTGCAAAGATAAGATTGTTTTCGTTTTGTCATATTAAAAAAAATGCCAATATTATTAAAAAATGTTCCACTTTTCTCTACACTTCTTTTCCTATCAGGAAAAACAAGAATTGACACAAATCCAAACTTAAAGGAATCAGGTTTTCGGATGGAAAAGTATCCACTCATTGGGGACACAACGAACAATCCCCTGCCAAAATGATGGCAGGGGATTGTTGATGAAAGTGCTGTGTGCTCTTATTTCAGGGCGAATTTGTAACCGACGGTCAGTTGACCGCTTGCGTTGATGAAATCCTTGTCCTTCATGACCTTGGTTCTGCCGGCATCGAGGCGAAGGTCAAGCGTGAGACCGCCAAAGTCGTATGAGATGCCTACCGGTGTCCGGAGGTCAAAACTCTTGGCATCGCCAAACATATACTTCGTTCCGATGAGACTGGCGGGAACATCATATTTCTCGTGCATCTTGAATGCGGGTTCAATACCCACCTTCAGAGCAAGTCCTTTCCATATGTAGAAATTGGCCATGACTGGGACAGTAATGTAGTCAAGGTTGACTTTCTCCACCACATTCAGGTCCTTGATCTTTGTCTTGCCGCCCTCCTGGGAATACATCGCTCCTGCTGAGAGAGCGAACCACTTTGCCATTCTGTATTCGAGTTCGGCACCGGCGACCATTCCACCTGCTCTCTCATAGTCGAGATTCTTGTCATCCTATCTTTGCCAAATGAAATAATTTAGTTACTTTTGCAACCGATAACGGCTACCCCTTTTTTTCATAATAGAAGTTACAAGACACTACAATATGTTATCATTTTTTATTATATAATGTCTAAAAACAAATTGGAAATGAAAAGATTATTATTTGCAATCGCTTTGTTGGTGACCACATTGAGTGCCAACGCACAGTATGACCCAGGCAAATGGTCCATGCAGATTAAGTATGGTTTGGGTGCATCCATGTTCACAGGAATGGAGAGCCTCCCTCTTTCAACGGGAAAAGTTGACAGTGAGCCCAAATATTCAAAACTCTGGGGACTCGAGCTTGAGTATCAGATCTCGGATAAGTTGGGTCTCGACTTAGGTCTTCTCCGTTCATGGGAAGGTGGCGGATGGAAGGATTTCACCGAGGACAATGTGAAAATGAAGGACCCCAAGTTCAAACTTAACTACTACCGTTTCCCCATTCTCGCCAATTTCTATGTGGCCAAAGGTCTTGCACTGAAGACCGGTGTGCAACTGGGCTATATGCTCAATGCCGACTTTGAGGTAAAAGCGGATGAAACCATCATTAACCACGATGCGACCCTTACCACCACCATCGACATGAAGGATGACTGCAAGAGATTTGATGTAGGCATTCCAGTCGGCATCTCATACGAGACCAAGGGCCACTTTGTGTTTGACGCCCGTTTCGTATATGGTCTGACGAAAGTGAACAAAGAGAGCGTGGAAGGAGAGAAAGACTGGAAGAACGCCTCTTTCATCATTTCATTCGGCTATAAGTGTGATCTTTAATCTCCTCATAGCCTTACAGGCATGACAAGGGCCGGACATCGCTGTCCGGCCCTTGCTATATGCGTCTGTTATAAAGAATGATGGATGTTGAATTTTGATTGCTCTAATTCCACGGGATCCATCGTTTGAGGTCGATGTTCTTGTAGTTATCCGGAGCGATGCGTACCACGGTATTCGCCTCCTTGCCCAGCAAGAACCTGTCGATATACGCCTCCACCTCAGGATACTGGTCTTTGTGCAACTGGCAGTGGCCGTGACCAGGCACGATGGAGTAACCCACACGGTCGGCGATGCCGAACTGCTCCCACACCTTCATGGCACCGTTCATTGAGACATATGCCGAGGGGTCGGCGAGCCACACATAGTCGGGATTGCCGAGCATGAGCAGCGCACGCGGGCACACCATGGCAGCCAACTCGTGGTGGTCGTGGGGCAGATAAGCCACGCTGTCACCATGATAGTTCTCACGCAGACTCTCCTTGAACCAATGGTAGTCGGTATTGTCGAGTCCTTCCACTGCCTCCGCTCCCGGCTGTTTGTTGATCCACCGTGAGTAGCGCCATGCGGCAGCGCCACCGCCACCAGGTTCCTGTGCGATGGTGAGTGCGACACGCTCGTCGAAAGCGCCACAGAAGAGCGCCATCTTGCCGGCGTAGGAGCATCCTGTCACGCCGATGTGGCTCATGTCGATTTTCGTCACATTCGGACCCAGTTGCTGCAAGCCGTCGAGCAACCGGCTCAGTCCCCATGCCCACTCGCTGTAGGCACCATTGTCCTTCAGTTCAGGATAGAGTTTGTCAAACTCATAGTTGCCCCTGCCGGCAGGTTTGCCAAACTGCGAGTAGTTGTTGACCTGTCTCTCAGAGAAAATCATTGTGGCAATGGGTCTCGACTGGTATATGTCGCGTGGCAGAGCGATGCCACTGGTGCCTATCATCAGAGGGTAGGGAGCACTTCCTGTGGCAGGATAGTGGATGGTGGCCTTCATGTGGAGTGTCTTTCCATTCACGGTGACATCCACCTTCAGCGTGTCGCCGTCCATGGCCGCCTTCACGGCAGAGGGGTCGACGACGGGTTTGGTGCCGATCTCATAGTGCTGGATTTCCTTGGCAATCTCGCCACGTCGCTTTTTCCACTGCGCGAATTTCTTCACCTTGCCTTTGCCGTTCGACCATTCCAGAGGGTTGGGCAGACTCTCGCATTTGCGTGCCTCGCTGAGTGAGGGCAACACAGGTGATGCCGTCGCTCCGGTGTTCTCCACCTGATAGACAAGAGGTATTTTCTTGCCAGCGTCACGTTTGGCTTTCTGCTGGGCCTGCATACCCACATGACCGGCGAACCCGAGCATCAAAAGAATCATTAATTTCTTCATTGTTATTGTATTGAATAGTTGATAATTGTAAAAGTTCCCTTGTTCCTCCTTTTGGGTCACTCCCTCCCCTGGGGAGGGGGGAGAGGTTTTTCATATGCTGAATTGTTCCGCCATTTTGAGAGCCTTGTTTTCCGCCGCCTCCATCACCTCACGTTCTCCCGGACCTTTGTCGTTGATGCCGCAGAGATGCAGGATGCCATGGATGATGACCCTCAGCAGTTCCTCGCCATAAGTGGTTCGCTGCAGTTGAGCATTCGATGCCACTGTCTCGACCGAGATGATAATGTCACCACTGATCGTGTCGCCCTCAGAATAGTCGAAAGTGATGATGTCGGTGTAGTAGTCGTGGCCCAGATACTCACGGTTTACCTCGAGGATTTTCTCATCCCCGACAAACATGTAACCGATATCACCAGTTTTTTTCTGGTACTCTTTTGCCACTGCCCTGATCCACGATGTGACACCTCTTTTTCTGATGTGGGGCATTTTCACCCCCTCATTGTTGTATGTGATCATGGTTGTATGGTTTTAGTTCATAGTTCATAGTGCATAGTGCATAGTTAAGAATTTAGAATTCAGAATTGACGGACGCGATACATCGCGTCCCTACCCATCACATTCCATCTTTGCAGGAGTAATCATCATTCTTAATCCTTAATCCTTAATTCTAAATACTTCCTTCATGGAAGGAATTGGGCGACATCCTGCCCGAAATGCTCCAGTTCGCGGACGAGTGATGAACTGACGGAAGCCAGTTGTGGCTGCGCGCAGAGCAGGATGGTCTCCAGTCCGGTCAGCCGACGGTTGATTTCTGCCTGTTCCCGTTCATACTCAAAATCCTTCACGCTGCGCACACCTTTGATGACGAACTGTGCCCCCACCCTTTTGGCGAAAGTCACGGTGAGGTCGCTGAATCCCATCACCTCGATGCGCGCTTCTTCAGCGTAGAGTTGCTGAATGGCACTGATGCGCTCCTCGGCGGTGCGTGAGCATGCCTTGCGCTCGTTCACCCCCACTCCGATGACCAGCCGGTCGACCAATGCAAGTGCTCTTCTGGCGATGTCATCGTGTCCGATGGTGAAGGGGTCGAAACTCCCCACGAAAATTGCTGTTCTCATTGAATGGTATTAATCTATCGTCTCTTTCAAGCAATCGGACTGTATCAGTCAAACAAATCGGGCTGCATCACACGCCCGCTGTATGGGTTGCGTCCGAGATGGCGGTAGGCGAGTTCGGTCACCATCCGCCCACGTGGTGTTCTCTTGATGAATCCCTCCATGATGAGGAAAGGCTCATAGACCTCCTCCACCGTTCCCGAGTCCTCGCCGATGGCGGTGGCAATGGTAGAGATGCCCACCGGTCCACCCTTGAATTTATCGATGATGGTAAGGAGGATTTTGTTGTCGATCTCATCGAGTCCAAACTGGTCGATGTTGAGTGCGGTGAGCGCCACCTTGGCTATGTCCATATCGATTTTTCCGTTGCCCCGCACTTGGGCGAAGTCCCTGACGCGTCTGAGCAGCGAGTTGGCGATACGTGGCGTTCCTCGGCTTCTCCTCGCAATCTCGTTGGCCGCCTCGGTGGTGATGGGCACGCCGAGGATGGACGCAGAGCGCCTGATGATGCGTGCCAGCGTCTCGGGGTCATAGTATTCGAGATGGAGGTTGATGCCGAAGCGTGCCCTCAGCGGTGCTGTGAGCAGTCCGCTTCTGGTGGTGGCTCCCACCAAGGTGAAGGGGTTGAGTCCGATCTGTATGGATCGGGCCGATGGTCCCTTGTCAATCATGATGTCGATGCGGTAGTCCTCCATCGCCGAGTAGAGATATTCCTCGACGACAGGCGACAGGCGGTGAATCTCATCGATGAACAGTACATCGTTGGTCTCGAGCGACGTAAGGATACCCGCGAGGTCGCCCGGTTTGTCGAGCACGGGACCGCTGGTGAGTTTGAAACCCACCCCCAGTTCGTTGGCGATGATGTTGCTCAGCGTGGTCTTTCCCAGCCCCGGAGGTCCATGGAGCAGGGTGTGGTCGAGCGGCTCACCCCTGTATTTTGCGGCCTCGACAAACACCTGCAGGTTTTCCACCACGCTGTGCTGCCCGCTGAAGTCAGCGAAGCGCAACGGCCGCAGCGCATTCTCAAAGTCTTTCTCTGCCGGTGATGTCTGTTCGTTTCTGATGTCGAAGTCTTCGTCCATGTTTTTTTGCCTGGGTTGATAAGGTATCAGCACCCCCTCCCAACCGTAGTCTGGCCAGAAGGGCGTGCTTTGCAAGGCAAAGTTAGTGCAAACGACCTGAAAAACCAAATTTTCTCCCCCACAAAAAAATATTTTCCACAAAATTTGGAAATTTGCGGAAATTGCCTTACTTTTGCACACCTAATTCGCTGCCTCCTCAGGCGGTGGTTCGGACTTGTAGCTCAGTTGGTCAGAGCAACAGACTCATAATCTGGAGGTCGTAGGTTCAAGCCCTACCTGGTCCACACAAATAATCAGCAACTTACGAAGTCGTAACGTTGCTGATTTTTCGTTTTGCGAAAACAATGCGAAAACAATCGGTTTGAGTTCAGCACCATTTCCTGCACGTTTTTGCAATCCCAAGTCCCGCATCCGCAAGATGAAAGACAACAAAGAGCCTTTCTATTGGGCGGGCTTCGTCATGCTCGACTAAACCTTTCCCCCGATACCATATCTGCTGCGATGGCCTGAAAACCATCGCAGCGATAATATTAGGGGCACTGCTGCTGATTCTTTGTCGATTTGGAACATACATCGACAGAGTGTTTCCGGTTTGGCGCGAAGAGGTAGGTCCTCTGGCTTTTGGCAGGAGGGAGGTTGCGGTTTCGTGCAAGAATGTTTCCTTTTAATGGCTGGAGCATGTAGAAAACATGCGACATGATTAAAATAGTTCTCCCATATTTAGATTTGTCGTCTTTTTAATTTTCTGACTATTCAGCGAACATCTATGGAAGTCGCGTCGGCGGACCCTCCCCTCTAATAATTTGGATTATTCAGAAACAGGACGGATACAAAAACCAAGTTCGCGATAGAAATCATAAATGACCGGGCCGTTCTCGTAAATTTTCAATAAAGTCGCTTCCTGATACCCTCCTGTACTCGACCAGTAATTTCCTGATTTATTGACATTGGACATCTCAGAATAGTTGTGAAAACCAACTGCAGGAAGGAAAATACTATTTCCATTTCGCGAAACACGAAAACCAAAATGGCCATCTTGCGACGTCCAAGTCCATGTGCATTTGGCAATTAATTCCCGAAACTCTGCTTCTCTTGGCATACGCCACGTGCCGCCCCACTTCTGCCTGGCAACATCATTGCTCGTTCCAGAAATGTCTCTTCCAATATACTCCATTTTATTGTTTTTGTAGAAGCGATAGGTATCTTTGTCATATTTACCACTCTTAGTACTCGTTTCGCCCCAGGCATAATAGTCGCCATAACCACTTGGGGATGATGCCCCGACGTTGCAGGTTGCCCACTTCACACTCAGACCAAGGTCTACATAATTATGGCCATTTATGCTGCCCTGTTTATTCTTGCTGACGCTATTGGCATTCCCAGCAGGTTTCGTCGAAATCTTTTTTGAGACAGGGCGGACGCTAAACCCGGAGTAGCGTTCGCCAGTAGAAACATAACAGCCACTGCGTTTGTATTCGATGATGAAAGCGTCCGCATAATATGAATCCTCAGAATTTATTGTCGATGCCCAGTAACGTCCTATTCTTTCATTATCGTAGAAATCGTATTTCCAGCGGGTACCCGCCACAGGGAAAAAGATACTTTTACCATTACGACCGGTAAACTTTAATACCCTAACACCTTTGATCATGGTATACTCATGAGTGCAGTTTACCATCAATTCCTTGAATTGTTCAGCAGTAGGCATCATCCATGAGCCACCCCACTTCCTATGGGCAACGTCATACTGGGTGCCGGAGATGTTGAGGCCAATTTTATAATAATAATTAGGTTTATTATAATACTGTTTCTCATTCCAATCACCCCAGGAGTAGTGCTCGCCATATCCTTCTGGTGTCAACGCACCCACGTTGCAGGTCGCCCATAATACACTCAGACCAAGGTCTACATATTCGTGACCATTGATTGTATAATTATCGTTCTGTGCAGAGGTGCTTTTGCTTGAGGAGGTGGAAGTCTTGGAAGTATTGGTACTCGCTGTAGATTTTTGATTTGAGGGATTTGAATAGTTACCTGCATAAGCCTGAGGATTCCATTTGTCATAAATAGCTGTGGCATAGCCGAGGCTTTCCCATTTTTTGTTTTTGTATATAAAAAAACGGTGTTTTTCGGATTGAGGTATGCAGTATGCAGGGGTATTGTTTCCTACATCTCGGACATAGATGAAAATATCATTAACAATATATTGCTCGTAAGTTTTCGGACTAGTAGAATTTTTTTCGTAATGAGTCCATTTATTCCCTGATTTAACAAAGACACCGCCTTTGTAGCAGTATAACTGTACTCCATTATTTGGACAATTATAATATATATCGATAGGTGTATCTCCAGCATCCCATTTTGAAGTTTTATAATTATATCTATAAAAGGGTACGGTTGACTTTTTGGGAACACAAATAGCACCTTTGTCATTTTTAAGGTAGTAGAAACTGATGTCTGTTTTATACTCTGTATATGTTGCCCATACTCCATCCTTTATTTTGGGCCTGTATTCACGCCATGTATTGCCGTTTTTATGATAATATCCGTTTTTATAAGTACATAATACTGTCTGTGAAAAAATATTACCACAAAAGAAAGGAATCAATATTAGTGAAAGAGTTAAGAGTCGTTTTTCCATTGTTGTAGGTGTTTTTGTAAGAAAGGAATTGTTGGCAATTATAATTTAGATTTATTACTCCCCAAAATAAGACAGGTTATACATTGGTTATGCGAGTGCAACAGACATGCGGACTTGCCTGATCATTCTCTTGTCTCGGTGCTGCAAAGATATGCATTTGACTTTACACCTGCAAACATCTGGACACATTTTTCATTACGCCGTGATTACGTATCTCATGCTGGGCTCGCAATGAACAAGCTAACTGCAAACCTGAATGAGAGCATTTGTGTGGAAGCGGCCTCACAAGGCAGCGGAGCCTTGAGTCTTCAGCCAATGTGCAATCGGTCAAAAAGGCTTTGCTGAAGAAAGACTTATTGACGTGGATAGGCAGGAAGTCTCATTCTCTTTTCAAACAATGGCTTAAACAACAGAAATTCTATGATTAGCGAAAGCATCCTCTTCTATCAAACGCAAAGGTAGTGGCGCAAGGCATTCAGAATGCCGTTGTCGTCCACCGAGGAGGTCGTAAAGTCAGCCTCTTGCTTCAATGATTCGAGAGCGTTGCCCATTGCCACACCAACGCCTGCCGCTTTTATCATGGCTGTGTCGTTGCCGCCGTCGCCGAAAGCCATCGTGCAAGCAGGGTCGAGTCCCAAGTGTGCTGCCATCGCAAGGATTCCCTTTCCTTTGTCCGCATCCTGTGCCGTGATGTCGGTGAAGGCTGGGTGCCAGCGTCCAGAGATACATCCAGGAATACGTGGCATCAGTTTCTCTTCGTATTCTTCTGTGAAGAATGCGGTGAGTTGGAGGATACGCTGCTTGAGGACATCGTCCATGGGCTTTGCCTGATGGAGGTTCTCCACCGCCAGTTCCTGTCGGAATATCCTGTCCACCTCACCATCGGGGTCAAACACTGCGACATCCTTTTCTCCGATGACAATAAGTCCGTAACCCTCGGCCATGGCATCCTCCACCACCAACCGTGCTTGCTCTGGAGCAATCTCCCTGCACCTGACAGTCTCATCGCCGATGAAGCACAACGCACCGTTGATGGTCACATAGCCGTCGATCAGATGTTCGATGGCTCCGAGATTGGTGATGATCAGCGGAGGTCTTCCCGTGGCAATGAACACCTTGTGGCCATTGGCCTTGGCCTGGGTGAGTGCCAATATCGTAGAAGGAGGTATCTGGTGGGTCTTGAAACTCACCAGGGTGCCGTCGATGTCAAAAAACAATGCGTATCTCTTCATCTCTCTTTATGAGTTATCCATTCAGTACCTACTTGCCTTTAGGCACGATGCAAAGGTATGAAACCATCTTGACAGCAACAAACTTATAATTCAGTTTCTGATTGCTTTTTCATTATGGAAACCATTTGGGTGGGCAACAGGCCACTTTTGTCTGATGGATTATTAGAACCGTCCTCATAATCCACGGTCCCCATGATCCAAACTATTTTTGTAATAAATTCACTTGATTTCAAAAATTATTTGTAATTTTGCAACAAACATATAGACTTACCATTTTATAAGTTATAGGCTATCCATGAGTAAGTATGAGATTCCATTCTTGACAGCGTGCATTCGGGCATTTGCTCAACGTTTTGCCATCACTCGGCAAGCGGCTTTCCAATATTTGCATAAACACAAGGGTCTCGCTTTCCTTATAGAATTCTATGATGTAGAACATTTGCAGTCGATAGATGAGACGATTGACGATGTGCTTATTATTTGCCAAAAGAATGGAGGAACATTAGCATGAAACTATACCACGGTTCTAACGAAGATATAGAAACAATAGACCTTGAGAGAGGTTTGAAATACAAGGATTTTGGCAAGGGTTTCTATTTGACACCTGATAGAACTACTGCTATACGGATGGCCCAAAAGAAGGCACGTCTTTTTGGAGGTACACCAACTCTGATAACCTATGATATGTCTGAATCTGCCTTTAGTTCCGGTCTTAGAGTTAAAATCTTTCCGGAGGTGGCATGTGTAGAATGGTTCCTGTTTATCGATGCTAATCGCGACAGGCGGCGGGTACATCCCATCCATGATTATGATATTGTCATTGGTCCGATAGCAGATGATGGAGTGGTTTTGCAATTGACTAACTATCGAGAAGGACTATATTCTCCAGAACAGGCAGCACAACTGCTTCAAGACAAGTATCTTGATCAACAGTACTATTTTGGAACAGAGAGAGCCTTAAAATTTCTCCACAAAACAAACAGTCAAACCATATGAATCAACCAACTCACCAACAAATAGCAACATACCTGACCGACTATGCTTTAAGCGAATTGGTGAAATACGTCATGGAAGATTTTGGTTGCTCCATTGAGGAGGCTATGGAACGCGTCTATAACTCCCCGTTGATGCCTGCCCTCCAAGATGAAGAGGGTGAACTCTATGTGCAAAGTCCTGCATACCTTTATGAACTGATGAATAAACTTTGACCTCTTGTCTCATTCTTCAAATGTCATCAGGATCATCACACCGCTGATACAGATATACGCATAGACGATGTACCGAAAAATGCGGTTGGGAATGTGCCTGAAGACGTAGGCGCCCAATAAAGTGCCGATGATGACCCCGCCAAGACCATAGACATAATCTGTAACGACGGTGGTGGTGAAGAAGCCGTTGTAGGCTCTCACACCAGTCATCATCACATTGCCTATCAGGAAATAGGTCTGTGCCATCGCCATGTAATGCTCCTTGGATGGCTCCGATTGGATGAAATACAAAACGGCCGGCGGACCTTGCATACCAAAGAAGCCACCCATCAGTCCGCTCAGCGTTCCGGCACCTACCTGCACCTTCTTTGTTGTAGGCAACTTGATGCGGGTGCTGAACAACATGAAATAGATGCTGATGAGGATGAGTGCAACACCCAGAATACGGCGCAAGATATGGTCTTCGATACGTGTCAGAGCAAAGATGGCTATAGTCGAGACAATGATAAATGTAAGCAGAATCGGCCAAAGCCGTTGCCAACTTACGTAACTGCGCAATCGCCACACGATGGCAGCAGAAGTGGTGATGGCCAACAATCCTGAGAGAGTCGTTGCCTCGCCATAACTGGGCATTAGGAAAGGGAGCATCGTCATGATGAAGATGCCAAAGCCGAAACCTGTGGTGCGCTGAATGAAACTTGCACCAATGCTCAGCAGAAAGATTGAAAGAACAATGCTGCTCATCACTTAAAGCCGAAGCCAACATACGTTTTTCCATTTGCAAAGAAACACTCTTTTTTACTATTTGCCAAATCTGAAACAACACAATTTTAGTCAGAAACGATATAGTTTGTTTTTTTATTTGTATTTTTGTCAGTGTAATCCGACATTATATGCCATGTAAAGTTTACCAGAAGCGTGATTTACAGTTACATGAACATCAATGAGGAAACAGGACACCTAAAGCAATGAGGAACTGACATGAGACCATTATCCGAACGCACGGCGGGATTCACCGACTCCGTCATCCGCCGTATGACACGCATCAGCAACCGCTATGGAGCCATCAACCTCTCGCAGGGATTCCCCGACTTCGACCCGCCAAGGGAACTGACCGACAGGCTGGCAGAAATCGCTCCCCACGGCCCTCACCAGTATGCCATCACCTGGGGAGCGCAGAACTTCCGCGAGGCGCTGGCACGGAAGCAGAGCCGGTGGACGGGTCTGCCCATTGACCCCGACCAGAACATCGTGGTGACATGCGGCTCCACCGAGGCGATGATGGCAGCGATGATGACCGTCGTCAACCCTGGTGACAAGGTGGTCATCTTCTCTCCGTTTTATGAGAACTACACGGCAGACACTATCCTGACGGGAGCAGAACCAATCTATGTGCCGCTCGTACCGCCGACATTCGACTTCGACCCCCATCTCCTGGAAGACGCTTTCCGCCAGGGAGCCAAGGCACTGGTGCTCTGCAACCCATCGAATCCCACGGGCAAGGTTTTTTCGCGGGAGGAACTCGAGGTGATTGCCGACATCGTCATCAGGCACGACGGCTATGTCATCACTGACGAGGTGTATGAGCATATCGTCTATGCTCCCCACCGCCACGTATATATCTCTTCGCTTCCCGGCATGTGGGAGCGTACCATCTCATGCAGTTCGCTGTCGAAGACCTACAGCATCACGGGCTGGCGGTTGGGCTATGTCATCGCCCTGGAGCGCATTATCGACCGGGTGAAGAAGGTACACGATTTCCTCACCGTCGGTGCCGCCGCACCCCTGATGGAGGCCGCCACGGAGGGGCTCTGCTTCCCCGACAGTTATTACGAGGAACTGCGCAACCACTACACCCACATGCGTGACCTCTTTTGCAACGGACTGCGAGACTTCGGCCTCCGTTTCACTGAACCGCAGGGTGCCTATTACGTGCTGCTCGACGTGTCGGAATACGGCGTTAAAGATGACCTGCGCTTCTGCGAGTGGCTGGCGGAGCACGTCGGCGTGGGTGCCGTTCCCGGCAGTTGTTTCTTCCGTGAGGACGTGCGGCACCTCATCCGTTTCCATTTCGCCAAGAAGGACGAGACGCTCATGGCAGCCCTCGACCGCCTGTCGGAACTAGATGACAAGGCAAGACTATATGTGGAGTAAACATGATAACAAGACACAATCTATAACGATGGAAGAAAGGATACTTGTAAGCGGATGTGAAGGCGAAGAGGGCGGATACGACACCCAACTGCTCTATTTCACCTGTTCCTCCCTCAGCAGCGACGACCAGCGGCTCTATGTCATCAGCGACCGTGACGGACATCCCAACGTCTATGTCAGGAATCTGGCCACGGGACAGGAGACACGGCTGACCGACAACCACCATGGCACGCTGAAGAGTTATGTCTATTTTGACTGCAACCCCGGCAAGGGGTTGGGCAAGGCCAGCGTGTGTCTGGACAGTACCCGTGACATCATCTATTATATCCAAGACAACCAAATCTGCAAGGTGGGATTGGACGGAGCCATCCAGGTGCTCAACCAGGTGCCCGATGACAGGACAACGGCCTTTACCCATGTGAGCAATGATGGAAAACTGCTCTGCGTCCCGATGACAGACGGCAGGGCCTTGGACTATGACCCCGACAAGGAAGGGTATGGTCTGGACCGACGGCCTGTCTATAACATCGACGGCCGCGTGCAGGAAGAGCGGTTGAGCAGTTATCTTTGTGTCTACGACACCGCCACGGGAGCACTCCTCTATGAGAAGGAAGTACGCCTGTGCTGGATCACCCATGTGCAGTTCAACCCTGCTGACCCCGAACTCATCATGTTCAACCATGAGTGGCCGAGTTTTGACTGCGGCATCCGCCGCATCTGGCTGTACGACCACCGCAGCGACACCATCGTCCGCATACGGAAGGAAGGTGCGGACACCTCGGGCAACACCGGCGGGCACGAGCGCAGAGGGGCTGACTGGATCTGCCATGAGATGTGGACCGACGACGGAGGCACCATCATCTATCATGGTGGTTATGCCAACGGTCCAGCCCTTGTGGGGAAATACGAACTGGCCAGCCAGCGTTACTGGGAGATTGCCCTCCCCGAGGACTACAACGCATACGGGCATTTCACCATGGACCACCAACATAACCTCTGCTGCGACGGTTATTTCAAGTTCCCCGACGACATCAAGGCGGTCAGGGAGAACAGCACCGACAACGGACCCGACCCGCACAAGAAAGACGGTGAGTACATCTCACGTGTCGTTCCCCACTGGGAGAAGGGGCGGTTGGAGTGGATTCCCCTTTGCAAGCACCTCAGCGACTGGCTGGGACAGGACGCACACCCTCACCCCATCTACAACCATGCCGGCGATGCCATCTTTTTCAACAGCCGGAGCGGGAAATATGTCAAAGTGTACAAGGTCCCTGTTTCAAAATAGAAATAAACGGCAAAGATGATGAGCAAGCCATGCCGAAGTTGAGAGTAGTTAAAGTAGTTAAGTAGTTAAAGAAGTTAAGCCAAATGAGTAAATTGGTCATCAAATAGCATTCGAGATCGATTGTAACATTCAAAGACCATTGAAATAGGTTCTGAGTGTTTCAACATACTCCCGCATCGCTTCGCGTCCTGCGTCCGTCATCTTACAGATGGTTCGTGGTTTTGAGCCTGAACCATCTGTCTCTTTTGATATGTAGCCAGCAGATGAGAGTTTTTCCAATTGTACGCTGAGATTGCCGGCTGTCGATTCGGTCTTCTCTTTCAGGTAGACAAAGTCGGCTTCCTCAAGGCTCAGCAGAATGGACATGACAGCCAACCTCAACTGACTGTGCAGCAAAGGGTCAAGTTCTTTCATGCTGTTTCCAAATTCTTCATTTTGAGAAAAAATCCAAAGGCGGTGATCGTCACGGCGGCAACTATCGTCAGAACTGCCATGGCACAACCAAATTCGAATATGGGTGATACTTCAAAGTTGACCATGAACGCCACCAAAGGTATGGAGGCTCCCAGCAATCCGGACATCGGTGCAAGTTTCATTCCAAGCAACTGACTGCTTATCAGACACCCAATAATGAGCAGAATGCATTGAATCAATGGAACAGCCCAATAATGTGCCAACAGATTCAAATATGAGCCCAGAGAAAAAAGGAGCCCAACCATAATCATCAGAGGAATGGCAAAGCCTATACCGCAAACAGTGTCCCATGTGATCTTCAGCATATTGTCTGTATAACTCAGCGAAGCACCGTTTCTTTGAATGGCCTTGCGTATGATAAACCATGCACAAATATTCCATACCATCAGAAGGGACATGTTGACAACGGCCAACCAATGATTTTCCGTCAGCATCGTAAATATCCCTGTCAACAACGACAAGACCATCAGCGATAGGCCCAAATAAATGAAATTGTTCCCATCAACCACATTGCGCCTCGTCTTTTGTATCATCTGGGTGATGATTTCCAGACTCTCTTTCTCAGAAATTTTCTTGTCTTCCATTTTCTTCCTCATTTATCTCCTGTCAAATAATAACAGGATGTGGTTTTACATTCGGTTTATTTTTTAAACCATCTCGGTAAAAAGAGAAGCAAGGAGGTCGACTCTCACTTGCTTAGGCTAGCATCATTCTCTTTCCACACCAATGATTTCTGGCGCAAAAATAGTACGGTTTATTTTATAAACCAAATTTTGGGGGAAGAAAATGCTGTTTTTTAACATCGGTTTACAAAATAAACCAACTGACAATGTTCAACTTGCGGAAGGAAAGAACAACTATGTACCAAAAATTGAGTACTTTTGCACAAAACTATTGCCTCAACGATAAGGAAAGGTCGCATGATGGCAATATCAATGAGCATTAATACGAGAATGGAGCAATCAATCGATGGGTCATTGCCCTTCAACGATTACGGGCGATGGATCAGGCAACGGATGGGCATGCGGATGCAAAAACTTCCTGTCAACGCCGGTTTCAACTGTCCCAACAGAGACGGACGGCTGTCCACTCAAGGCTGCTCATTCTGCGACAACAGCAGTTTCACTCCACCATACTGCCAGCCCAATGCCTCCATCACCCAGCAACTGGAGGCGGGCAAGCGCTTCTTTTCCCGCAAATATCCCAATACAGGTTATCTGGCCTATTTCCAGTCGTTCTCCAACACCTATGCAGACACCGACACCCTGCGCGAACGCTATGAGGAAGCGCTCGCAGTGGAAGGCATCCGCGGACTTGTCGTCAGCACACGGCCCGACTGCCTCTCCACCTGTTGTCTTGACTATTTGGAAGAACTAAGCCGCCGTACCTTCCTCACGGTTGAGATAGGCATCGAGTCGATGAACGACAACACATTGATGAACCTGAACCGCCAACACGACACAAGGTGTGTGCTCCAAGCCACAGAAGCCTTGGCCAGTCGCGGCATCATCACTTGCGGCCATGTGATTCTCGGACTGCCTCAGGAGAGCGAGGAGGAAATGCTCCGGCAGGCTCAGCAAATATCACAACTTCCCATTCAGATACTCAAAATCCATCAGTTACAAGTGCTGCGGGGAACTGCCCTCGCCAAATGCTGGGAGCGAGGGGATATCCGTGTTTCAACCCCAAACGAATATCTGTCGCTGCTGGCACAATACATCTGCCGTCTGCGGAGCGACCTCGTACTGGAGCGCTTTTTCTCCTCCTCCCCCATCTCAATGGTAATAGCACCACAATGGGGCATCCGCCCATCCATACTCAACAATAAACTGACCGAACTGATGCGCGAAAAAGGATGGCACCAAGGCATTTTCGCCGCTCAAGAATAGGAAAAAGAAGATTATTCTTCACTCTTCAATTTCAATTTCTCAATCACCACTCTGTCGGCAGGCAACCAGCCTACGCTCTCCAATTCATCTTTCCTGAGCCATCGTGCCGCCTCATGTTCATTCAGGTGCATCGCCTCCGTCAGCAATGAGCAGAGGAAGCAATGCATGGTCAGGTGAAACTTCGGGTAGTCATACTCCACTGTACACAGGAACTCATCCACGTTGATATCCGCCGACAGTTCCTCTCGTATCTCCCGCGTCAGAGCCTCCTCCGGTGTCTCCCCTGGTTCCATCTTGCCGCCGGGAAACTCCCACCAGTCTTTCCAATCGCCATATCCCCTTTGGGTGGCGAAGACTTCACTCTTTTTACGGATAATGGCGGCTACAACTTCTATTCGCTTCATGGTGTCTCTGGGTATCTTTTCCTTTTCTTCTTGCGCGCCGCAAAGATATACAATTCATACAACTCTTGCAAATTGAAGGCAGTGAAAGAGGTTGGGTGCTGATGACATTCATGATGAAATGATAGGATTGCATCATGTTTTTGCAGTGTTTTGCGACATATTTTGAAGGGGGTGGAGGGCTTTGTCGCAAATGCCGCTCCATGTCGCACGCTTTGGGGAAAGAATTCACAAAAAATCATGGTCTGCCGTCAAAACCGCTCTACCTTTGCATCGGCAAAAGCAAAAAAGCTCAGCCAATCACAACAAAAAGAGATCATCAACAAGAAAGTAAAACTAAAAAAATAAAAACAAAATGAAAGCAAGAATCACTTTAATGGTTGCAATGATGACGATAGTTCTCACAGCCGCAGCAATGCCTTACACAGACGCACGTAACAAAGCTATGTTCCTCACCGACAAGATGGCATACGAACTCAACCTGACTGAATCACAACTGGAGGCAGTCTATGAGATCAACCTCGACTACATGCTCAACATTGACGAGGAAGCCGACATGTACGGATTCAACTGGGAAATCCGCAACCGCGACATGGCACAGGTGCTCTCCGACTCACAGAACAGTCAATATCTCGCCAGCGAGTGGTTCTGCCGCCCCTTCACGATGAATGCAGAAGGCTTGACAATGGCCGTCAACGACCGCTACGACAACGGACAGTTCCTCATGCAACTGCCAACTGAGGTCCTCACCTACAAAGGTGGCCACAATCAAATGGACGCCAGCTTCTATGCAAGCCAAAACTTCGACAAGCCAGAGACTCTCAGACTTCTCGGTCAGGCAAATTGAAGAAGACATCACACAGCAAACACTCTCATAAACAATGGTTACCCCACATCCCTCCACGTACTGAGGATGTGGGGTTTTTCGCATAGTTAATAAGCATGATATTGATCAACTCCCCCTGGCACACTCTAATAATAGAATGTATTCTTCAATTACCTCCCTTCGGTCAGTGGGTCTTCGACAAATCTCTATCTTTCGGGACAAAAATCTTCGTGAGCGACACATTCTGAGGCCATTGCCGCGTTCTGTCGCAAGATGGTCATGGTGTCGCAACGAGATGAGGAGAAAAATCGGATATTATTTTCATCCAGAGGAATCCCATCGTAACTTTGTCATGTCAAAAGCAGACAAGTAATTTCTCATAGATAAGTTTTTGGTTTTTGGTTAATGATTAGGTAAGTAAGTTAGTAAAAGAGTAAAAACAGGAATGGATCATAGAGATGATCAGTGAAACATCATTTTCACAAAGGGGCAGGAATCACATTCCTCGCCCCTTTTCCTTTTTATCTGATCATATCCACCTCGTCCTCGGGCAGGGAGATGCTCCCCACCTCTTCACCCCGGGCAGAATACACATGCAGTTCGGGATAGAGATACTGCTTATTGAAGATGATATACTCCTCCGACTCCTTTAGTGGTTGCTTCTCAGAGCGCATAGTGGTACTTGTGGTGATGATGTAGTCCTGAGCGTAATCCATCTCCGCCGCCATCAGCACATTGGTCAGCGTATGTGAGATACAGACGAATATCTGGTTCTCCAGCGTCTGCACCTTTTTCGACTCAGGATACACCAAGAGCGTCATCTGCGGCGCGTGCATGAAACCAGTGAAGATCTCCGCCTTGAGGACGACCACCGGTTTGCTGGTGAACTGCTGCACGCTGATTGTCTGTTTCGAGTCTTCAACCATCACGTTTTTGAACGACGAGCGTTTGTCGAGCAGCCAAGTGATGCCCATTACAAACAGTTCCTCATATTCCTCACCCTCCTGGCTGAATATTTTGTCCACCTTGTCTTTTTCCGAGTCGTACATCCACAGGTTGATGCGAGCATACAGGTCATCTTCTGAGGTCGGCAACTGTTCCACAAAGAAGAAATACTCATCATCAAACCCGCTGAGAGTGCTCTCCGCGATGTCCTGTTCAGTTATTGTCCTCGGCGTGTTCACAAACAAGTTTTCGAAATACAACGTTGCCGGCACCGCTTTCGTCGGCAGACCGATCTGGCGCAGGTGGGTAATTTCCACTGCCGCAGCCATATTGGTCACGAACAAGACCATCATTGCAAAAACAATTCTTTTCATCTTATTCATCCTATTTGAGTGATTCGTATGAACGATAAATGATGTTTAATGAAATGTGTCGATATCAAGTTCATCGAAGAGGGTTTTGTATTTTTTGATATTATACAGACGCCCTTCATGCAGCACCTCATATTTCTCCGGCATGGTGGCACCCGAGTATTTCTGCTCATACGTCTCCGTCTCTGGGTTGAAGATGCTCACCAGCACGCGGAACAGTTTACCGTTCTTATAATACAGCCGGCACTCTCCGCCGACATCATCTATGTCAGCATCACGGTAATAGACAAACTCTATTTGACCCTTCTCATCATAGAGGTATTCCTCATAGAACTCCCGTGCTGCGTAGTTGTATTTCACGGTCACGAACTGCAGGCTCCGCGTGAGCATCGGCTCATCTGGTTGCCAGTCCTCGTTGTCGTACTCGTAGTAGTACATCCTCACCCGCTTGTGGTGTGGACCCGTTCCCGGAAGGTTCTGCACGATGTTCACCTCATAATACTGAGGGAAGACATCACCCTCCCCTTTCTCTGCCTTGTCATATTCCGCCACCTTCTGCTGAGCCTCAGCATAGTGCTTGCGGATGACATTCACCGCATCCTGTGCCGCCACTGAGAGCATCCCGGCCAGCGCCAGCAACATTCCCAAAATCATCCTTTTCCTCATCACAATATCCTTTCTCAATTATTAAAGTTCTTTCTTATTTCACATTGAACACCTTGACATAGGGGTTCGCCAATGTGAAGGGTGCCCAAGTCGAGGCATCCAAACCATTTGGGTTTCCATATTTGGCGAAGTTCGTCCAGCAGTCCATCACCTCATCCGCCAAGATATAATCAGACGGCGTCATCGGCCGCCAACTGCGGTCCAGCGTGTGGAACATATACCACAGTTCGGCAGAGTGGAACGCGCCATCGTGCGTGCCCGGCAGTTTGCGAGCGAAGAGATACTGGAAGGCCGGCCTTTGGTTGAGTGAGTCACGCAGGAAGCAGAACTCATCTATCTGTTTCCCCATCGGACGGATGTCATCCAATGTGCAACCAATCATATACTGTGCGTCAGCCAGGTGGTTGTTCCTTGCCGCGTTATCGAACGACTCCTTCAGAAGGACACCGTCGATGTGAGGTCGGAAAAGTCCCATGCCATTTTCCTTGAATATTCGCAGCAGTTCCTCCGCAGACGCGGCACGCATCTCCTTCAGAGAGCGCAGTCCATGATTGTCCATGAACTCCTTCCCTGTCGCCTCCGCCTTTTTTTGGTCAGGGTCGTTGCCAGCGGTCGTGCTGATGCCACCCCCGCTCTGTATCACCGCGTTCCTGATCATCCCCTTTGACAACGGCGACGATACCAGGCATTTGATGCTGGCCGCCCCCGCGCTTTGTCCCATCACGGTGATGTTGTCAGGGTCGCCACCAAACTCCGCGATGTTGTCATACACCCACCTCAGGGCTGCCACCTGATCGTAGGTACCATAGTTGCCCGAGGTGCCGTCTTTGTTCTCTTTTGACAATTGCGGATGGGCGAGAAAACCGAAGATGCCTAAGCGATAGTTGATGGTGACGAGGATGACGCCCCGTTTGGCCCACGCGTCACCGTCCATGGTGATTTCATGGCCATATCCGTTGAAATACGCGCCGCCATGCACCCAAAATGCCACAGGCAACCCACCCTCACGGTTGCCGACAGCCTCTGTCGGAGTCCAGATGTTCAGATACAGGCAATCCTCGCTCTGCACCGTCTGCTCCTTCCAATAGAACTCATTGCCATAGAAGGTGCCGACGGCATTGCCCGGTTGCCAGCAGATGTTGCCAAAGGTGTCGGCCTTTCTTATACCATCCCATTTCACGACCGGTTGCGGTCGTTTCCATCGCAGATCACCCACTGGTGGCGCAGCGTAGGGAATTCCCCGAAAGACGGTCACGCCTTCTGCTACTGACGGCACACCTTGCACATTTCCGCCCTCCACTTTCACGATAGGCACCTGTCCCCAGACCGCAGTCATCATCATGGCCACTATCAACAATGTAATTCCTTTCTTGTTCATCATCTTTATCGATTATAGATTCAAGTTTCACATCTTATACTGCACATCCGCAAAGATATACAATTCATACAACTTTTGCAAGTAGAATAAGGATTTATAATATTTATAATCCGAAATTAATACCTCTTGCGACAAGCAAGAAAGGTGTGAGGGCGATTTGTCACATTCAGAGGTGGCTGTCGCATCAAGATGAAAGAGAAATGATGAAAAAAAATTGAAAAAGATCTTCCATGACTTTATATTTGCAATATCAAAACGACAAAAAAGAATAAACAATAAAAAAATGAAGATTATGAAAACAAAGAAATTTATCGCAAACGGAATTTTGTCCATGATGACCTTCCTGTTCGCATCAGCAGTGATTATAGTTTTTTGTTGCTTAATCAATTTTACCAATAGCAGCAAGTTTGACAGCCAGCAAGAAAAAACGGATGCTCTCGCAGCCAATACCCTCAACAAGGTGATCAACGATGAAAACCCAATTCAGGTGATCAGCCATGAAATATCCAAATTGGAACAGAAACGAACCCAGATGGCCAACAAACTCGAGAAAGCAAAGGCTGACCGGAACAAGCCCCAAGGAATGGTGGCAGGAATGTACTTCTATCCATCACAGGACATGGCCGAAATCATCAACTTCGAAGGTAAGATCAAAAAAATCGATCATAAGATTGCAGCCTTGGAAAAGAAAAAGAGAAACATCAACGAAATAAACAGAAATGAAGTTTTGGAGTTGGCTCTCAAATAAATATCGACAATTTCAGATATGAGCACCTCTCCCCCACCGGGGAGAGGATTTTTGTTGGTAGACACTCATACCCATGATCATGGAGCGGAACAAGGCATAAAAAGGAACAAGGCCCCCAGCAATGAAAGTTGGGGGCCTTGTTTTTGGCATTACTTCGATGGGTGGGAGTTGCGCCGAAAGCGCAACATACAGAGAAGCCGATTATCAATTTTCCTTCTCAATCCCTTTTGCACCCATCAGGAGGTCGACGAGAGGCTTATCCTTATAGTCGTGCTTTTTCTGATCCCAGAAGCCGAAATCAGCATCATAGCACCAAGTGGTCCAGGCGATGTTGAACTCATCAAAAACGCTCAGCATGTCCTTTGTCCATCGATAGGCCAGTTCCCTGTCGACAGGCTCGTAGACACCCCATTCGCCGCAGAACAACTGCAGACCATAGCGCTTGGCCACCTCGATGGCATCCTTGAAGTCCTCGCGGATCTTGTCGACATTCCACTCCTGTGTGGTGAATGGCTCCAGCATCGGCTTCAGTGAGTCGGGGGCAGCCTCGTAGTCTTCCTTCGACACGAGGACACCGGGATAGTTGACCTTGCCTGTGTATTTGCCTAACGGTGTCCACCAGGCTCCGTAATGGGTCAGGAGCATCGGGTTGTAGTAGTGGAACGAGAGGACAATGTTCTTGTCACCCTCAGGCACTTTCAGATATTTCATTGTCTCGTAGCCCTGCCAGCGGTTGGAACCCACGACGAGGGTGCGCTGCGGCTCGCGCTCACGGAGAGCCTTGTGCACCTTGGCCACCAACTGGTTCCACTGCTCGTGGTCGTCAGCCACCGGCTCGTTCATGAACTCGTATGCCACGGAGTCGGTGCTGAAGTCCTGCAGCACGTCGGACAACTCATACCACATGTGGATGAGGTTTTGTTGTGCCTCCTCGGAGGTGAAGAGGGTGTTGGCGCTGGCACCGCCCTCATTTACGGCATTGAAATAATGCGAGCGGATGATGTGGAGGTCGACGATGGCACGCAGGTGATGCTTGGCAGCCAGATGGAGGGCATTGGTCAGCAGTTGCCATGCCTCAGGGAGTTGGTTGCCTTCCTCATCCCAGAACTGCACCTCGTCGATGGGGATACGCACGAAATCGAAGCCAAGTTGCTCCAGGCGCTCGAAGTCATCCTCCTGGATGTGCTGGCGGCGCTCCTCGCCCCGCTCCTCCGACTGTGACAGCCAATGGCTGAGGTTGGTACCGCGCTTGATGCGGAAATTGTTGGCTCCGTCATTGTTCTCTGTCTTGGTGGTGCAGCCAGATAGGGACCACACAACAGTGGCTACAATAGCCAAAAAGAAGAATAGTTTTTTCATTGTTTTTAGGGTATTGGTGTGATAGATGTAAGATATAATGAATAATAGATGGGATAGAGGGGATAGATGCTATAGAGGGGATAGATGCTATAGAAGGGATAGATGCTATAGAGAGGATAGATATAGATTTTTAATTTTAAATTTTCAATCTTCAATCTTCAATTTTCAATCTTAACGCATCCATCACCCGGTGGTACTCTGGCTGGGTGATGTCGCACTTGTCTTTCACGCGGTGGTCATCGGGATAGCGCTCCATGTAGTTATGGCGGATCATCTCGTGCGTCACGACATTTGACAATGGGATATGATACATGCGCAGCAGCGGAACCAAATACTCCACCGCACTGCGGATTTGGTCTTCGGTGAGCGGCTGCTCCTGGGTGTTGCCCTGGAACTCGATACCGATAGTAAACTCATTGCACCGCTCACGCCCGTTGAGCACCGATTTGCCGGCATGGAAAGTCACCGTGCCGGGCTCGGCGAGTATATAACGTGTGCCGTCGGTGTCGATGACACAGTGGGTGCTGACGATGTTCTTGGGCAGCGTGAGCATGTCAAGCGAAGCCTCGATGGTGGGCAATGCCGTATGGTGGAGGATGACACCCTCCACATCATTGACCAACTCCCGGGAGTAATTTTGTGTCGGATATTGTATCTCCATGTAATGCGACTCAGAAGTCTTCTCCCCGCATGACACAAGGAGGAAGAGGCATGCCAACAGAGCAAGTATGTAAAATAAACGGAACATTTTTATAACATATATCTGCAATCGACAACTGGTTTGTCGGTGCGCCTACGGATGTCGCTGAATTCAGGCCATGCCGTGGTGATGACCAAAGCCTGCGACTGACTGATGATGTCGGAATAGTCGGCCACATAATCGATAGGCAGCGCATAATGGCGGCTGAACTCACCGATGGCTACGGGGTCGTAACCGCAGATGTTGTGATAGCCTGCATCGAGGAGAGCCTGGATGATCTTGGCACTGGGGGTGTCGCGCACATCATCGCTTCCCGGTTTGAACGAGAGTCCCAGAATGCCGATACGCTGCTGTCTGTCCTCACCGATGGCCCGGATGATTTTCTGGGCGATGAACGACGGCATGTGGTCGTTGGTGTCGATGACATGGCGCAGGATCTGCGCGTCGAATCCTGCCGTCCTCGACACGGCATACAGTGCGTTGGTGTCCTTGGGCAGGCAATAGCCACCATATCCACAACCGGGATAGACGTATGACGCCATGGTCGCTCCGCCCCACCGCTTGTCCATGTGCAGGATACGGAAAGCCTCAGCGGTGTCGATGCCACCGATGGTGTCGGCCACCATACTCATCTCGTTGCTGTAACTGATGAGGGTAGCGAGCAAGGTATTGGAAAGGTATTTGATGAACTCCCCGGTGTTGAGCGAGACGCAGCATACCGGTTCCTTCACCGAGGCATAGACCTGTCGGAGCACCTCAGAGGAGCGATCGTCGCTCACACCGAGGACGATGCGGTCGGCATTCATGAAGTCATCCCAGCAATGGCCCTCCCTCAGAAACTCCGGGTTGTTGGCCACGCCGATGTCGGTACCCACTTTCAGTCCCTTTTCCTGCAGGTGAGGGATGATTTTGAGCGAGGTGGTCGACGGTGGGATGGTCGATTTCACCACCAGCACTTGATAACGGTTGGCATCACGCACCTCCAGTGTCTGGTCGATGGCCGTGAGCAGGTAGGTGAGGTCGGCCTGTCCGTCCTTGCCATAGGGCGTTCCCACACAATAGTAGATACAGTCGCTCTCGATGACGGCACGTCTCAGTTGTTCCAGACCGATGGGGATGAAGCGGTCGCCGAGATGACGTGTCAGCGCCTCGTCGAGACCAGGTTCCAGAAATGGCAACCTTCCAGCCTGAATGCCGCTGAGCCTTGAGCGGTTGATCTCCACGCCATACACCTTGTGACCATACTCCGCAAATCCCAGCGAGGTGGTCAGTCCGACAAAACCGAGTCCAAAGACAGTGATTACCATTTGTACTCGCCCTCCTCGCTCTCTTTCAGGTAACGCAGGAAGCGCGCCACACCCTCCTCGACGAAGATGGTGGGGTCGTAGCCCAACTCACGCCGCGCCTTGTCGATGTTCGGACAGCGCCGCTGCGGGTTGTTGGTTAGGTATTCCTTGTCTTCTGAGACAGCAAATCTCACCTGACCCGTATATCCGAAGATCTCCCTTCCTGCCTGAACATAGATCTCAGCCAGTTGGGCGATGGTGATTTCTGGTTTCTCGATGCCTATATTGTAGTATCCATACTCTCCATGGAGCAGGATTTTCAGGTATCCGCAGATAGAGTCGGCGATATAGCAGAAGGTGCGGGTGGGTGACCCATCGGAGAGGATCTCAATGTCTCTGTCCTCCATGATGGCCAGGGCGAAGTCGGCAGGCACCCTCTTGTCGCCGATGCGCATGCCCGGACCATAGTTGTTGAACGGGCGTGCCACCCCGATGGGCATATTGAACTTCTGTGCGAAGAGCATGCACATGGTCTCACCGAAGCGCTTTGACTCGTCGTAGCATGCCCTGGGTCCTGTGGCGCACACATTGCCGTTGTAGTCCTCTGATGTGGGCACGTGCTCGGGGTCTGGGTCGCCATACAGTTCGCTGGAGGAGAAGAAGAGGAATCCCCTGATGTCTCTCTCGCTGTAGAAGTCGAGCAGGGAGCGCAGTCCCCAGATGTTGGCATCCAGTGTCTCAATGGGAAATTTGCGGTAGAACATGGGCGATGCGATCGATGCCATGTGGATGATGAGGTTGGCCTCACCTGCCGATTCCACATCGGCTATATTGTCCCTGATGATGTCGAATTTCCGGATGGCGATGCGCGGGTTGCTCTCCAGTTTCGTTACCCATGCGGGATATCCGAGCATGAAGTTGTCAAGACCGATGATTTTCCTGATGCCCAGTTGCTCTGCCGTCTGGTCAAAGAAGTTCATGAAATAGTATCCGAGGAATCCGGCACATCCTGTGATAAGGATGGTGGAGTCCTTGAACCGCGCCCGCTCTTCCTCTGACAATTTGCCGAGCGTGTAGTTGATGTCGCTTGATAAAATGTTCTGCATATTTATTGGGATTGATTTTTGTATTCTGAATAGGGATGCTCCAAGTCCAGGATATGGAAATTGTGCTGCCGTTGCTTGTCACCCTTGGGTATCTGCATGTAGTCGCCATAGATCTGGGTGAGGTAGTAGCGGTAATCCTTGATGCCCATGAACGTCTTTCCCTCGAACTGATAGGGTGCGAACACGCCATGGATGGACTTGGGCATGACACCGTGAAGTCCTTCGGTGTAGTCTGTCACCCACTCAGCGGTGTCATAGTCGTATTTGGTGAGGAGTTTGCGTATTTTCCTCTGCAGCGACTCCATGGTGGTGAGTTTGCGGGTGAGCAGCGGAACCCATGAACTGGGGCCGTGGCCGTGTCGGTAGGGGTCGCGGTGAATCCAGTAGAGCGCCTGCCGCAGGAACCCGTAACGGGCAAAATGCATCCATCGCCTCACGATATTGGAGGGTACGGCATCCAGGGGGAACACATCGACATAGATGCCGCCGAGGTAACTGAGATGCAACCTTTCGATGAGGGTGGTCGAGGCATCCTGTACCTTGCCGAAAGGCAGAGGGTATGCCTTGTCGTTCTCCGGGCATACAAACTCATAGGGAGCAGGCAGCCATTCCTTGCTGTGTGCGATGAAACGCTCGTAGTCGGGACGTGGTATCACCACGTCCATGTCATCGTCCCAGGGAATGAAGCCCTTGTGCCTGACAGCGCCGAGGAGGCTGCCGTTGAAAATGCCGTAGGAGATATTGTGTTCACGGAAAGTCCTGTCCATCACCTCCATGATTCTCAGCATGCGCATCTGCAGCGGGCGTATGTCGTAACTGGCCATATCAGTTTATAGTTAAGAGTTCATAGTTCATAGTTCATAGTTGAGAGTTGAGGTCGGAGAGGCTTCATTTCCACGGAGCGCGACCCTCATCCCATAGTTGGTTGAGCATGTCGCGGTCGCGCACGGTGTCCATGCACTGCCAGAAGCCCTCATGGCGGTAGGTTTTCAACTGTCCCTCGGCAGCGAGACGCTCCAGCGGTTCACGCTCGAAGGTCGTCAGGTCGTTGTCGATATAGTCGAACACCTTGGGGTGAAGCACGAAGAAACCACCATTGATCCATCCCTGGTTGACCTGTGGCTTCTCCTTGAAAGAGCGCACATAGTCGTTGTCGTCAATCTGTATCTCGCCGAAACGGGCTGTGGGGTGCACAGCGGTGACCATCGCCAGCGCCTTTGACTGACGGTAGTTTTCCACAAGTTGTGAGATATTGACATCTGAGACGGCATCGCCATAGGTCATCATGAAATCCTCGTTGCCGATGATGTTCTTCAACCGCAGGATGCGCCCGCCGGTCATCGAGGCTGCGCCGGTATCTACCAATGTCACCCTCCAGTCCTTGGAGTGCTCCTGGATATACTCCACCTTGCCCGTTGCCAGGTCGATGGTGAAGTCATTGTTCTGGGCATAATATTGCAGGAAATAGTTTTTGATGACCTCTCCCTTGTAGCCCAGGGCGATGACGAAATCCTTGAAACCATATCGCGAGTAATGGTTCATGATATGCCAGAGAATGGGCTTGCCGCCGATTTCCACCATGGGTTTGGGAATCAGTTTGGTATATTCCGACAGCCGGGTGCCGAAGCCACCGGCCAGAATGACGGTTTTCATATCTGTTGGATTTGATTGATGATGTTGCAGATGAGTTGGATGTCGTCCTCTGTCAGTTCGGGATGCATCGGAATGGAGATGATCCTGCCATACACCTCCTCGGTGACGGGCAGAGCATAGTCGCTTTTGAAGTAACTAAGCAGATGGTTGGGGAAATACTGAATGCCATACTGGATGCCATGCTCCTTGAAAGCCTGCTCCACCAGCGGGCGCTTACCGTGCAGGATCTCCAGAGGGAAGATGTGGGGCACGATGTCATGGGCATAGTTCATGGGGATGAGGCGCACATCGGTATTGTCCTGCAGGAGACGCGTATATTCCATGGCGATGGCTCGGCGGCGGGGGGCAAACTCCTTCTCGAAACGAGACAGTTGTACCAAACCGATGGCAGCGAAGATGTTGCTCATGTGATAGCGGTAGCCCTGTGCAACCACATCGAAGGTCCAACTCCGCTTGCCCGCATATCGTTTCTCCGAGTCTTTTTGGACACCGAGCAGACGCGCGTCGCTCACCTTCTGATAGACCTCATCGTCGGCAGTGAAGATGGCTCCTCCCTCACCAGAGGTGATATTCTTGATGCCGTCGAAACTGAAGCACACCACATCACCGGTAGAACCGATTTTCTGACCATCGCAGGTGCAGCCGAAGGCATGGGCGGCATCTTCCACCAGCCGTAGTCCATGCTCACGGGCGAATGTCTGATACTGGGTTGCCATGCAGCAGTTGCTGCCATAGTAGACAGGCATCATCGCCTTGGTGCGCGGTGTGATGCGCCGCTCGGCATCGCGGAGGTCGAGGGTAAGGGTGTCGGGGTCGATATCGCAGCATACCGGTCGGCAGCCTGCTCCGGTGATGGCCTGCATCGATGCCACGAAAGTGAACGATGGCACAAGCACCTCATCGCCAGGCTGTGTGACGCTCTGGACGGCGAGATGCAGCGCAGCCGTTCCGCTGTTGACGCATACGCAGCGACGTCCGCCGCCGATATAGTCCTCCAGGGCGTGCTCAAACTCGCCCACGGTCTCTCCCATGCCCAGATAACCGATGTCCTCGATGATGTGAGCAACGGCATCAGCCTCTTTCTTGCCCACTACAGATTTGGATAACCGTATCATATTTGTGCTGTTGATGATTCTAATTTGCAAAGATAGTGTAAACCGAGTGGAATGCAAAATGAAAATGAAGATTTTATTCCTTTAATATCAATATCAACACAGAGATACAGAGGTACAGAGATTTTTCTTTTTTCTCTGTGTCTCTGGCACTCTGTGTTGAAATTTCTATGATAGATACAAGGACTAAGAAGGGTTATCCTTTGGCAATACCTTGCCATTGACCACTTGGAAACGACGGTCGAACTCCTCGCGGGTACGTTTCCATCGGTTGTGGCTCCAGAGGTAGAAACGGGGATCGCGGCGGATGGTCTGCTCCAGCATCTCAAAGAAGCGCCGTGTGATGCCGTCGGGTTCCATCTCTGCCGGATGGCGTGTGATGAGTCGGTAAGTGGCCACATAATACCCTCTTTTCGGCCGTTCCATATCCAGGTAGAAAACGGCGTTGTTCATCTTGCGCATGATTTTCTCACCGCCTGTGAAAACCCCTGTTTCATGATTGAGGAAGGGCAGCCACAGATGGATGTTTTCCCACTTGGGTGTCTGGTCGGAGATATAGCCACAAAGTGACTTGCGCCCCTCACGCCTGAGAGTGATCAAGTGTCGCAGGATGTCGCGTTTGGGGACGCACACTCCGCCAAGATGCTCACGGATTTTAAGGAATACACGGTCCATCACAGCACTTCTCAACGGATGGTAGATGAGTCCTATCACCGCATCTGTATGGCGTTCGAAGCGCAATCCTGTGGCGGAGTGGTATTCCCAGTTGCAGTAATGCCCCAGGATGCCGGCAGCATCCTGTCCCTCATCGAAGCATTGCTCCACCGCATCGAGTCCCCGAATCTCCAAGCGCTTCCTCATCTCCTCCGGAGTGATGGTGAGCATCTTGACGGTTTCCAGGAAATAGTCACAGAGGAAATGATAAAATCCCCGCTCGATGCTGCGCAGTTCCTTGGTGTCTTTCTCAGGGAATGATGTCTCAAGGTTTCGCCTCACCACACGCTTGCGGTAGCCTGCAATGCGGTATACCAACACATAGAAGATGTCGGAGATGAAGTAGAGCACCCGGAAAGGAAGCCGCGAGACCACATAGAATAAGCCGTAAACAATCGGATATAGGATTCTCATAATGCAAAGATAGTGCAAGGTGAGCGAAAAGCAAAACAAAAAATGTTTTTTATGCTTGGATTGGTGGAATATTCAAAGAATATCCCTAAATTTGCAATATTGATAAAAACGATGAAGACAGAAATTGCCGAAAACTATCAGAATCACCAGGCATTCATCAAGTCGGTGCCTGAACGGATGGTGTGTGGTGAGGGCGAGGTGCTCTACCATGCCCGCAACGAGGTGCGGCGGCTGAATCACGAGGGACAGGTGTTCATCGTGAAGCAATTCAAGCGGGTGAATGCCATACAACAGGTGATCTACACTTTTTTCCGTCCCACCAAGGCTGCCCGTGCCTATCGTTTCGCCGCAGAATTTCGCAAAAGGGGCATCACCACTCCCAGGGAGATTGCCTATATCGAAACCGCCGAGCATGGACTCTTCACCACGGGTTATTTCATCAGTGAGGAGGCCAGGGGCCGCGAGACGCACCTTGACCTACGTGAGGTGAAGGATTTCGACACCGCCTTAGCCGATGCCGTGGCACGACAGGTGGTGCTCATGCACAGCAAGGGCATTCTGCACGGTGACCTCAATCTGAGCAATTTCCTCTATGAGCGTCAGGCCGACGGACGGTTCTCGTTTGTCATGATTGACATCAACCGCTCGCATTTCACTGACGGATGGCCCACAGACGATCAATGTCTGCGCAACATGGTGCGGATGACGCACCGCCGCGACCTGTATACCTACCTGGTGCGCAGTTATGCAGAGATACGCGGATGGGATGCCGAGGCAACAGTCAGCAAAGCCCTTCAACTGCTCCATCAGTTTGAGCACAGAAGGGTGAAATGAATTAAGGATTAAGAATTAAGGATTAAGGATTAAGAATTATGATTACCACTGCTAAGATGGCGGTGAAACTGAGAATAACCCTTTTGTAGGGGTTGCGTCAAAAACGCAACATACGGAGAAGAGATTCTTCACTCTTCACTCTTCATTCTTCACTCTTCATTCTTCACTCTTCACTCTTCACTCTTCATTCTTCACTCTTCACTTCCTAATCTCCGATACACCTCATACACCTGGGATGCCACGTCGTTGCCTTCGAAGCGGCGCACATATTGCTGGGCAGCGGTGATGCGCTGCTCACGTCCCTCGGCACCTTTCATCACAAGGCGGATGGACTCAGCCATTCCCTCCACATCGTCGGGAGCCACATAGAGTGAGTCGGGCCCACCCGCCTCCTCCAGGCAACTGCCTGAACAAGCCACCACGGGCAGTCCGCTCTGAATGGCCTCAATCACTGGGATGCCAAATCCCTCATAGCGTGAAGGATAGACCGACACCTCTGCCATCTGGTAGATGGCGGGCAGGTCAGCATTGGGCACATTGTGCAGTATCAGCACCCGGTCGCCCAGGCGGTTTTCACCGACATAGCGGCTTATCTGATCACAGTAAGGCGTGTGTCTGCCGATGAGTACCAGCGAGATTTCTTCCGGCAAGCGAAGGAGGGCCTTCACCGCCAGCAACATGTTTTTGCGCTCCTCGATGGAGCCCACCCCGATGATATAACGGCCCGGCAGGTTGTAGCGCGTGCGCACCTCACGGAGTTTGTCGCCATCCTCCCGCTGCTTGAAGAATGTGCTGCACGACTGGTAGATGAGGTCGATCTTCTCCTCAGGGAAATGACCGAAATGCATGATGTCGCGCTTGGTACACTCACTGATGGCGATGATACGGTCTGCCTCGCGCAACGTGCGGTGGAACTTCCTCCGATAGAAAAACGCATCAAGTTGATGGTAGTATTCGGGATGGCGGAGGAAGATAAGGTCGTGAATGGTGACGACACTGCTGATGCCCGCTTTGCGGATTCCCATAGGCAGTTCGCCAGAAAGTCCGTGAAAGAGACTGATGCCATCGCGTTGCAGGTCCTTGACGATGCCGTGGCTGCGCCAGTACCACTTGGGAGCATGTCCCTGTGGATAGCGGAAGACCACATTGGTTGTGTCATTGACCTGCCGCCGCAATACCTCGTTGCCTTCATCGGGCGCATATAGGCACAACATCGTATCCGCGGGAACTATTCCCGCGAGATCGTTGACCAGTGTGCGACCGTAGTTGCCCAGTCCGGTATTGTTGCGCACGATGCGCTTGGCATCAAAGCCTATTTTCATTTGAGAAGTGTAGGGGTTTAGGCCTGCATGTCATGCAGTTTCTTATAGTATCCGTCAGCGGCGAGGAGACTCTCATGGGTGCCACGCTCCACGATGCGGCCCTCATGGAGCACACAGATTTCGTCGGCGTTGCGGATGGTGGAGAGGCGGTGGGCGATGGCGACGGTGGTGCGCGTCTTCATCAACCGCTCCAGGGCATCCTGCACCAGGCGCTCGCTCTCGGTGTCAAGGGCGGAGGTCGCCTCGTCGAGGATGAGGATGGGCGGGTTTTTCAGGATGGCGCGAGCGATACTTACCCGTTGGCGCTGCCCGCCAGAGAGACGTCCGCCACGGTCGCCCACGAATGTGTCGTAGCCTTTTTCGGAAGCCATGATGAACTCATGGGCATTGGCGATGCGTGCGGCATCCTCCACCTGTTGCTGCGTCGCCTCTGGTACCCCGAAAGAGATGTTGTTGAAAAAACTGTCGTTAAAGAGTATCGACTCCTGGTTGACGTTGCCGATGAGTGAGCGCAGGTCGTGAATGCCCAGGTCGCGCACGTCGATGCCGTCGATGAGCACCTGTCCCTCCTGCACGTCGTAGTAGCGCGGGATGAGGTCGACGAGTGTGGACTTGCCGCTGCCGCTCTGTCCCACGAGGGCGATGGTCTGTCCCTTGCGGATGGTGAGGCAGATGTCGCGGAGCACCCACTGCTCGCCGTAGCGGAACGACACATGGCGGAACTCTATCTCATGCTCAAAACTGTGGATAGGCTTCGGGTTCTCTGGTTCCCGGATACTGTTCTCCGCCAGCAATATCTTGTCGACACGCTCCATGGAAGCCAGTCCCTTGGGGATGTTGTAACCAGCCTTGGAAAATTCCTTGAGGGGGTTGATGATGCTGTAGAGCATCACCATGTAGTAGATGAAGATGGGGCCCGACAGTGTCTGGTTGTTGAGCACGAGCATACCGCCGAACCAAAGTACGATGACTATCATCACCGTGCCGAGGAACTCACTCATCGGGTGCGCCATTGACTGCCGTATGTTGACCCTCATGATGTCGTTGCGGTAGGCGGTATTGATCTTGTCAAAACGGGTGTTCATCTTTTCCTCAGCACAGAACGCCTTGATGATGCGCAGACCGCCAAGGGTCTCCTCCGCCTGACTCATCGTGTCGCTCCACAGTGCCTGCGCCTTGATGGAGTTTTTCTTGAGTTTGCGGCCCACGAATCCCATGAACCACCCCATGACAGGGACGATGACAAGGGTGAAGAGTGTGAGTTGCCATGAGATGAAAAGCAGCATGGCGAAATAGCCTATGATGAGGATGGGGTTCTTGAAAATCATCTCGAGACTCGACATGATGGAGTGCTCAATCTCCTGCACATCGCCGCTCATGCGTGCAATGATATCTCCTTTGCGCTCCTCAGAGAAGAATCCCAGCGACTGCGAGTTGATCTTGCGGTAGAGTTGGTTGCGGATGTCGCGCACCACACCTGTGCGGATGGGGATGATGGTGGCAGAGGAGAGGAAGTAGGCACCCGTCTTGAGGAAGGTCATCAGTGCCAGGAACAGTCCGATGATGAGCAGTGTGGTGGTCGCCCCCATACTGGCTATCATCTGATTGACGTAGTAATTCATGTTGTTCATCAGCACCTCCTGCACATGATGCCAGTCCCATGCCATGAGTGAGGTCGCCGCCTCAGCGTCACCTGTCTTGAAGATAATCTGCAAGATGGGGATGAGGGCGGCAAACGAGAAGATGTTCAGTATCACGGAAAGGATATTGAACAGCACCGACAGTATCAGGTATTTCTTGTAGGGCGGAATGAACCGTCTCAGCACTTGTAAGAATTCACGCATATTTTAGGGGTATGGGGGGAAGTGAGAGGTGAGAGGTAAGGGGTGAGAGAATAGTCCTTTTTGGGGGTTGCGTCAAAAACGCAACATACGGAGAAACGATTCTTTATCTTCACTCTTCATTCTTCATTCTTCACTCTTCATTCTTCATTCTTCACTCTTCACTCTTCATTCTTCACTCTTCACTCTTCATTCTTCACTCTTCACTCTTCATTCTTCACTCTTCACTCTTCACTCTTCACTCACGCCCAAGAGGGTGGCGCTGGTGGAAGAAGTGATGCGCACCGGCACGGTCTCCCCGATATGGTGATTGCCACGGTCGAAGACCACCGCCTTGTTTTGCTCGTTGCGCCCCATGAGTTGCTGGCGCGACCGCTTGCTGTAGCCCTCTACGAGCACATCGAAGGTCTTGCCCTCATCGCGGCGGTTGGCCACGGCCGACATCTCCGTCTGGAGTGCGATGAGTTGGTTGAGGCGGCGTATCTTCTCCTCCTCCGGCACATCGTCGGGCAAGTGTTTGGCGGCATAGGTGCCCGGCCGCTCGCTGTATTTGAACATGAAAGCCGAGTCGTAGCCCACCTCGCGCATGAGGGAGAGTGACAACTCATGGTCGGCCTCCGTCTCACTGTGGTAGCCTACGAAGATGTCGGTGGAGAGTCCGCAGTCGGGGATGATGCGGCGGATGGCCTCCACACGCCCGAGATACCACTCCCGTGTGTACTTACGGTTCATCAACTGCAGGATGCGGTCGCTGCCACTCTGCACAGGCAGGTGGATGTGGCGGCAAACGTTGGGTGTGTCGGCGATGACATGCAGGGTCTCGTCGCTCATATCCTTGGGATGGGAGGTGGTGAAGCGTACGCGTATCGTGGGTACTGCCTCTGCCACCATCCGCAACAGACTGGGGAAGTTGATATCCTTGCCCTCGGAGACAAAGTGGTAGGAGTTGACATTCTGTCCCAGCAGCGTCACCTCCTTGAATCCCCTCTGGCAGAGGTCGGTCACCTCGCGGAGGATGCTCTCCACGTCACGGGAGCGCTCCCGTCCTCGGGTATAGGGGACGATGCAGTAGTGGCAGAAATTGTTGCAGCCGCGCATGATGCTCACAAACCCGCTGATGCGGGCTGTGGCAATGCGCTGTGGGATGATGTCGCGGTAGGTCTCGGTGGTGGAGAGTTGGATATTGATGGCCTTATGCCCCATTTCGGCCTGCGCGATGAGGTCGGGCAGGTTGAGGTAAGCATCCGGTCCGGCCACGAGGTCGGCATGGTGGTGCTCGATGAGGTCGTCCCTGACACGCTCTGCCATGCAACCCAGCACACCGAGGATGCGGCGATGTCCGTGGCGGTTCTCGGCATTGAGTACCTCCAGTCGGCGGAAGATTTTGTTCTCGGCGTTCTCACGCACCGAACAGGTGTTGAGAAACACGGCGTCCGCCTCATTAGGGTCATCGGTCACCTCATAGCCTGCCATCTGCATGACGGAGGCCACCACCTCGCTGTCTGCCACATTCATCTGGCATCCGTATGTCTCTATATATAGTTTTTTCATCTGCTTAATCAATCCTCAATTTTCAATCTTCAATCTTCAATTTTCAATCATAATTCATTTCCACTTCCGCAGGCTAGTGAGCCATGCCAGAAGGATGTAGCAGAGTGTGCCGCTGACGAGTCCGGCGAGGGCATCGATGGCATAGTGTGCACGGATATAGACCGTGGAAAGGAAAAGCAGGACGGCGAAGGGCATCAAAGCCCAGAACACGAAGCGCATGCGAGTGCGCCAAGCGATAAGCATCAGCACCATGCAGATGCTCACATGACTGCTGGGGAATGCCGCCACTGGCCGCTCGCCCGCCTGATGTGCCTGTTCGACCAATGCGTAAAAAATGCCTTCCTTGTATCCCGGACACTCCATACGTATTTGATGGAGGTTGAAATAGTCGTGGAGGTTGGGGAAAATGCCCTGTGCTATTTTGTCCATCCCCACCGCCTCGTAATAGAACTGCGGTCCTGCCACGGGCACGAAGATGAAGATGATGTAGTGGATGAAGAAAGAGCCGAGGATGATGAGGATGGCCCGCTCAAACTCCGCACGTTTCACCATCAGCACACCGACCGACACCACCAGCATCATCGGATAGTAACTGTAGTAGCCCAGGCACATCAGTTCGCTAAAAATGCCGTGGCTTGCCACCTGTGAGAAGAGCAGCGCAGGTTGGCAGTGGAACAGTGTCTGCTCCCATGTGGCAAAGACATGGTCGAGGTTGGGCAACATCCGGTTGAGTTCAAAGATGTCGGGATACCACCAACTAAGCAGCGACATCTGCACCACAGCCCGTGCCACCCGCATGAGCCCCAGCGGGAACATTCTATATGCCCCCCACATAGCCAGGGTGACGGCGAGCACCTTCAGGCGACCCCAGACCATCATCTCCGCATTGGGCAGGCGTGACCATCCCAAAAAGATGATGATGAAAGTGAAGGCCATGTAAGCCAACATCACCCATTCAAAGCCCATGAGGCCTTTCTTGGGTTTTTTCTCCAACGAGAAAAGATATATCAATAAATTCTTCATTCTACAACCAGTGGTTTTCCTGATACCATCTCACCGCACGCCGGACACCCTCCTCCAGTCTCACCTGTGGCTGATAACCCAGTTCATCGATGGCAGGACGGATGTCGCAGCGCCAGTTGCGCTGACTCAGGATATGGTATTTGTCGTTGTTGAGCGCTGTCACCTTCCCCGTGATGCGTCCCCAGTACTCTCCGCAGAAGGTCACGGCGCGCAGCACCCAGAGGGGAGCCTTCACGCGCAGCAGCCACGGGTTGCCCAATTCGCGTTGCAGGCAGTCGCTGAAGGCACGTGACTGATAGACCTCGCCGTCGCTGAGGAAATACTTGCCGCCCACACGTCCGTGGTCGAGGGCGAGCATCACCGCCTGCACCACGTCACTGACATAGACGAAGGTGATGTCCTGACGAGTGTAGCCTACCGAGAAATCGACATGCTGCCGGATGCTCTTCGCCATCATGAAGTAATCGCGCTCACGCGGTCCATAAACCCCTGTGGGGCGCAGTACGACATAGGGGAAGTCCTTTCCCTGGGCTGACAGGCTGTCGAGCCACCGTTCAGCGGCCAACTTGCTCCGGCCATACTCCGTATTGGGCTGTGGGGTGTCGCTGTCGGAGATCTCCGTGTAGGGCTGACGCTCACGCACCGGTCCGAAGATGCTCAGCGAACTGAGGTAGACGAAGCGGCGCAGCGAGGGTTGTGTCTTCATCAGTGCTTCCACGAAATGCTGTGTACCCTGCGTGTTGACGCGGTGGAAGTCCTCGGCATGCAGGCACTTGGTCACACCGGCGGCATGCACCACGTAGTCGAAGGTGTGGTCATGCAACTGTTCGCACAACTGCGCGGGGTCGCCGAGGTTGAGCGTGATGAAATGGATGCGCGGGTCGGTTAAAAACGCCCTCGAACTGCTGCCACGCACGGCGGCCCATACCTCCATGCCACGGCTGAGTGCTTCCTCGACGATGAAACTACCGATGAAACCACTCGCTCCTGTAATCAATATTCTCTGCGCCATTCTGTCTCCAATCAGCGATTTTCGCACCTATTACGGAAATTGTCTGCAAAATTACGCAAAAATCGGGAATTATCAGTCAGTTAGGATAAAGAATTACTCAAAAAGGCTATCGAGGGAGACTGTTGTCTGGAAAATCCATCGAAAACAAACCATTTGTTTTGCTTTTATCGGGAAAAAAACTACTTTTGTGATGTCTAAATACGATTAAAAATGATGCAAGTTTCACAAAAACGGTATTTTCTGCCGACATTCCTGTTGCTCTTGTCATTCATCGCCTGCCCGACGTATGCCTTTGAGGAACAGAAACCCCGTATCGTGGTACTCACAGACATTGCACCGGGGAACATAGAGCCTGATGACATGGAATCTATGGTACGCCTGATGGTGTATGCAGACCAACTTGAAATCGAGGCACTTATCACGACCATCGGATGGAACTGTGACCCCTACCCTGCAGAATGGGCAGACTCGTTGTATCGCGTGATTGACGCCTACGAAAAGGATGTCCCCCATCTGATGAAGCGGTCGGGGCAGAAAGGCTTCCTTCCACTGAAGGAAGAGCAGTCGAAGCAACTGACAGGATACTGGCCCAGTCCGGAATATCTGCGGAGCCGGGTGGCGATGGGCAGTCAGCATGCCGGCATCGCCAGGATAGGGAAAGACAACGACACGGCAGGCAGCGAACTCATCATTAAACTTGTAGATGAAGATGACCCGCGACCACTCTGGGTCGCTTGTTGGGGCGGCGGCAACACCCTTGCCCAAGCCATTTGGAAGGTGAAACAGGAGCGGAGTGAGGAGGCGCTGAAAAAGTTTCTCAACAAGTTGCGTGTCTTCACCATCACCGACCAAGACATGGTCTATGCCATGCGGATGAACCGTGCCTACAGTTCTCATCAGTGGATGCGGAAAGAGTTTGCCGATGACCTTCTCTTTATATGGGACGAAAGCGCGTGGCTGTCACAAAACGAACTCGGAAGCAAGCAGTGGGAGCAATACGCGCAGCGGATACAAGGCAAAGGCAACCTGGGCAAGGCATACCCCACCTACAAATGGGGTGTAGAAGGCGACACACCAAGTTTCCTCCATGTCCTGCCCAACGGCCTGCACTCTCCCGACCAACCGGAGCAGATAGGATGGGCAGGCTGTTCCAAACGGGGCATCTGCCCAGACTCGCTGACAACGGCCTGGACCAACTGGCAGCAGCCTCAGAAAAGCATCTCCCGTGCGTATGAGGAGCGGTTCTACCCTGCCGTCTTCAATGATTTCGCTGCCCGCATGGAGTGGGCCGAGAAAGGACAGGGCAACCGAAATCCCGTCGTCATCGTGAACGGCAGCCAAGGCACAAAGCCCATAGAAATCTCTGCCCACCAAAGCGAGACCGTGAAACTGGATGCGGCACACTCTTTCGACCCAGACGGCGACCACCTCTCTTTCAAATGGTGGATCCAAAGTGATGCTGGGCACTGTCCTGCCGACCTGACCCTCGAGCAACAGGGAGGCAAGGCAAACGTCTCCCTTCCACAATGGAAGGGGAATGAAGAAATTCACGTGATATGTGAGGTGACCGACGACGGCGACATCCCCTTGTGCAGTTACCGCCGCATCATCATCTCCTGCAAGTCAGGAGACTGAATGGCCTTTGGATATTTTCTAGCAATGGCTATTTCTCTGATATGGCGGTGACGTTGAATGGGTCTTTCACGGCATAGAAGGCACACAACTGGCACAACCGTCTGTTGGATGCATCTACCGCCACCGAACCATTGTATGTCCTTTTCTCCTCGTCAGTGATGGGGTGTACTGCCTCGTTGCCAAGCACGCTGACGTGTGCCAAAGGAGCGATGACCGACTCAAAGAACGTGCAAGCCGCCACATACCTTCCCACACCCATGCACAAATGCCAGTTGTCCCTTGTCATGTACATGGACGTGTTGAGGGAAGTGTTCCTGGCATTCTGAACTGCAGTGCCCACGGGGATGAGATGCGTGATTCCGAATCCGTCCGCCAACTTGCGGGCACATTCGATGTTGCCGGCCAGTTCCGTTTCCGCAACATCTTCCGTATGGCCCCATGGTATCTGATAGGCGATTTCCACCTGCTTGTTGGGGCAGTTTTCACGAATGATTTCCAACAACTCAGGAAGGGTCTCCTCAAACGTGCTCCACACATACGACTTGTTGCTCACATGCAGCACCACAATCAGGTCCCATTCCTGATGGAGCAATTCCTTGACGCTTGCCTTGTCTTTCATGACAATATTGCCCGCCATCTTCTGAAGCACGACATCAGAGCCATATTTGTAACGGCCTGTCCAATCGGAGAACTGTCCACCATTGATCACACCGACATAAACACCCAGTTGGTCACGGTCGATATGTGCCGCTTCCACCAACTCATCCAGATAAGCAGTGGCATCAAGGGCATAACTGTTGCCCAACACCAAGACCCGCAGTGGGTGGTCAAGGCTCACCGTACCGGGGGCTGACTGGGTGAAGGTGACATCGCTGATGCCCGCTGTCGGCATTTCTATCTTGGTGCCGTCGGTCTGTGTGATCACCATCCTCCATTCCTGGGCGCGGACATGCTGGCACACCGCCAGCATCAGGATGGTGAGTACAAATGGTATGGGGGAGAATTTCATCAATACTGGGAAAAATTTCATCAATGAAAAATAAAACCTTGTCATTTTTCTGCAAATGTATGGCTTTTTTCTGAATTTGGCGGCTCTTTCCCCGATAAATTCATCAATGAGGAACAAAATCGCCGAAAAAGCCTCATTTGATTTGCTCTTTTCAAAGATGTCCATAGGATTGTTCAAGATTTCCCTAACCAAACCTATCCATCTGACCAGCATCTCAATTCTGAATTTGGCGGATGAAATTTTGCAGGGTAAAAGTTTTTTTATATCTTCGCATCGTATTTTCTAAATGGCATCATCATGGGGGCATACATCAACATAGGGAATGCAGGATTCAAATCCTCCCGAAAACGAGAATATATCGATAAATCAGGGCTTATCGCCATCGTCAATGACACACTTTTTTCCAAGTGGCGCTTCAGTTGCGTGACCAGATGCCGCCGATTCGGAAAGTCGATGGCCGCAGAGATGCTGTGTGCCTACTACGACCACTCCGTTGACTCCCGAGAGTTGTTCTCAGATTTGGAGATTATCAAAGACCCTTCGTTTGAGGAGCACCTGAACAAATATCCCGTCATATACCTTGACCTGACGGAGTTCACCACCCGTTTCCATGATGACGACATCGTAGCCATCATGGATGCAAGACTCAAGGCTGACGTGCTTGAAGCCTATCCTGACACAACCGTCCGCGAGGGTGACGACCTGATGGACTGCCTTATCCGCATCGCTGCTGCCACGGGTGAGCAATTTGTCTTCATCATCGACGAGTGGGATGCCATCTGCCGTGAGTTCAAACCAGGTACGCAAGCCATGGACCGCTATGTCAACTGGCTGCGGAGGATGTTCAAGGGGGTGAATGCCTCTAATGTTTTCGCCGGGGTATATATGACCGGCATCCTGCCCGTGAAGAAATACAGGACGGAGTCTGCCCTGAACAATTTCATTGAATACTCGATGGTGGAGCCTCGCAAGATGGCCAGATTTTTCGGATTTACCAAGGATGAGGTTCGGATGCTGGCCGAGCGTCATGGAATGGACTTTGATATCTTGGAGAAATGGTATGACGGTTATCAGATAGGCGATGAGGAGTCG